>Ga0187809_10000018_pt1 | contig 164382 bp, 161 predicted proteins | sample NC_wetland_sal_i_8_FD_132415 | JGI IMG/M metagenome (GOLD analysis project Ga0187809, IMG submission 132415) | Wetland sediment microbial communities from Neuse River Estuary, North Carolina, USA - ASW_4 | ecosystem: Environmental > Aquatic > Freshwater > Wetlands > Sediment | place: USA... | reverse complement strand
GGTCCAGGCGTCGCCGGCATCCGTGGCGACGATCCGGCTCACGACGTCAGGACAGCTCGGGGGCGCCCTGGGTCGACAGCCAGTCCTTGACGAGCGTGTCGAGCGTCCCGTCGCTCCGGAGCGCGTCGACGGCCTGGGTGACGCAGGAGGTCAGCGGGGACCCCTTGTCCAGGACGGCACCGAACTGCTCCGGCGTCCCGGACGCCTGCGGGAGCTGCCCGACGATGACGCCGTTGTCGAGCTGGGCGCCGGTCATGTAGAACGCGGTCGGCAGGTCGGCGACGATGCCGTCGATCTGGTGGTTCTTCAGGGCCTGGACCGCGAGGTCGTTGGTGTCATAGACGGCGACCTGCTTGGTCGGCTTGATCTGGTCCGTGACGGCCGTGTAGGACGTCGTGCCCACCTGGGCGCCGAGCTTGGCGTTCGCCAGGCCCGCGACCGTCGTCACCCCGTCGATCGGGCTGCCCTTGTAGGTGATGACCGCCTGGCGGACGTCGTAGTAGCCCGAGGAGAAGTCGACGGCGTTCTTGCGCTCGGCGCTGATCGACACCTGGTTGAGGTCGAGGTCGAAGGTCTTGGTCCCCGGCGCGATGGCGGTGTTGAAGGGCACGACGACCCAGCTGACCTCGTCCTTGGTGTACCCGAGCTTGTCGGCGATGGCATAGGCCACGGCGGACTCGTAGCCCTTGCCGTTGCTCGGCGCGTCGTCGACGAACCACGGCGGGTAGGCCGGCTTGTCGGTCCCGATCGTCAGGACCCCGGGCTTGAGGGTCTTGAGCGAGTCCTTCGTGCACGAGGGCGTCGAGCCACCGCTCGACGAGGCGCTCGTCGTCGGCTCCGGCGAGCCACAGGCGGCCAGGGTGAGCGCGGCGACCAGGGACGCGCCGACGACGATCGCACGCTTTGCAACCATCAGAAGCTCCGAATCTCAGGGGGGTGCTGGCCGAAGAATAGCCCTCTCCCACGATGCGCAGAGCCGCGTTCCAGCCCGGGCGGCATACCCTGTGCCCCGTGATGCATGCACTCGGCCCCCAGTGGCTCAACCCGGACTACCTCATCAACACCTACGGGATGTGGGTGGCGGTCCTCGTCGTCTTCGTCGAGTGCGGGCTGCTGTTCCCGTTCCTGCCGGGGGACTCGCTCCTGTTCACCATCGGCGTCTTCATCGCGAGCACCGACGCGGCGCTGCATCTGGACATGAACCTCTTCGTGGCGATCGCCATCCTCGCCGTGGCCGCCTTCGCCGGCAACGTCGTGGGGTACGAGCTCGGACGGGTCGTCGGGCCACCGATCTTCGCGCGGGACAGCCGTCTGCTCCGCCAGGAGCACCTGGACAAGACGCACGCGTTCTTCGAGAAGTACGGTGCCCGGGCCCTCGTCCTCGGCCGGTTCGTCCCCATCGTGCGGACCTACATCACCCTCGTCGCCGGGGCGGGCCGGATGGACCGCCGCCACTTCCTCACCTGGAGCGCCGTGGGCGCGGTGCTCTGGGTCGTCATCGTCACCGTGCTCGGCTACTTCCTCGGTGGCATCGCCCTGATCCGCAACCACATCGAGGCGGCGCTCATCCTCATCGTCGTCGTGTCGGTCATCCCCATGGTCGTCGAGTACCTCCGGCACCGGCGCCAAGGCGGCCTCGAGGAGGCCTGAGGGTCGCGGGCCCGGCTTCACCCTGGGTTGTCCGGCGCCCCATCGGGTAGGGGGCGAGGACACCCGACCCCAGGAGGCCCCATGCCGTCCGACCGGACCACTGACCTGACCGGAACCCTCGTCGCCGTCCTCATCGCGCCCCAAGGCACCGAGGAGGCGGAGTTCACCGAGCCGAAGAAGGCCCTCGAGAGCGCCGGCGCCATCCCGGTCGTCGTGAGCCTGTCCGGCGGCGAGGCGCAGACCCGCAACCACGACCTCGAGCCCGGCGGGGGCTACCCGGTGGACCGCACCCTCGACGACGTCACACCCGACGACGTGGCCGCCGTCGTCATCCCCGGCGGCACCGTGGGCGCCGACCGGCTGCGGGCCGACGAGGCGGTCGTCCGCTTCGTCCGCGGCGTCGCCGATCAGGGCAAGCCGGTCGCCGCGATCTGCCACGGCCCCTCGACGCTCATCGAGGCGGGACTCGCGTCCGGTCGACGGCTCACGTCCTTCCCCTCCCTGCAGACCGACCTGCGCAACGCGGGAGCGCAGTGGGTCGACGAGGAGGTCGTCGTCGACGGCGGGGTCATCACCAGCCGGAACCCCGGAGACCTCGACGCCTTCTGCTCGGCCCTGCTCGACGCGCTCGCCGGCTGAGAGCGGACCCGCCGTGCCGGCCGGCGGCGCGCAAGCGGTCGGGAGCCGCCTCAGCCGAGGTCGATGAGCCCCTTGCCGTATGCCGCGGTCACAGCAGCCGTCCGGTCGGTCACCCCGAGCTTGGCGAAGGCCCGCAACAGGTGGGTCTTGACGGTGGCCTCGCCGATGAACAGCTCGCGGCCGATCTCGGCGTTGGACAGTCCTCGCGCGACGAGGCGGAGCACGTCGACCTCGCGGGAGGTCAGCTCGGGGGCGACCGGCGCCCGCAGCCGCTCGGCCAGCCGGGCCGCGACGGGAGCGGCGAGGACCGTCTCCCCCCGTGCGGCGCGCCGGATCGCGTCCCCGAGGACCTCGGGCGGGGCGTCCTTGAGCAGGTAGCCACGCGCCCCGGCCTCGACGGCCCGGACGATGTCGGCGTCGGTGTCGTACGTCGTGAGGACGAGAACCTCCGGCGCCCCGTCGAGCGCCCTGATCCGGGCCGTCGCCGCGGCGCCGTCGAGGACCGGCATCCGCAGATCCATGAGGACGAGGTCGGGGCGCAGCCGCGGGACGAGGGCGAGCGCCTCGGCGCCGTTGCCGGCCTCCCCGACGATCTCGAAGTCCTCCTCCTCCGAGAGCATGGCGACCATGCCGGCACGGACGACCAGGTGGTCGTCGACGACGAGGAGCCGCAGCGGCGGGGCCGCCGCCGCGCCGTCCGGCCGGAGCGCAGTCACCGCGGCACCTCCGCCCGGACCGTCGTCCCCGCCCCCGGTTCGCTCGTCACCCTGACCTGGCCCCCCAGCTCGGCCACCCGCGCCGTCAGCCCGTCGAGGCCGAAGCCCGGTCGCTGCTCGGCGAGGACGAAGCCGCGCCCGTCGTCGCGGATCTCGAGGACGACCCGGTCGGGGTCGGCATACGACAGGTCGACGACCGCCGCACCGGCCCCGGAGTGCCGCCGGACGTTCGACAGGGCCTCCTGCGCCGTCCGGAGCAGGACGACATCCGTCGCGCCGCCGAGGGCGACGGGCTCGCCGCTGACGTCGACCCGGCAGCGCACCGCGCTCTGGCTCGACACCGCCGTCGCGAGCCGGTCGAGGGCCTCGGCGAGGGTGCGCGACTGCAGGTGGCCGGGCGTCAGCTCGGCGACGATGAGCCGGGCCTCCCGCAGGTTGTCCGCCGCCGTCGTCTCGACGAGGGCGAGCCGCTCCCGCGCGGTGGCGACGTCGCCGCGGGCCAGCGCGGCGTCGACCGCGCGGCTCAGCGCGAGGACCGAGGTGAACCCCTGCGCCAGCGTGTCGTGGATCTCGCGGGAGAGCCGTTCCCGCTCCTCGTGGACGCCCCGGTCGCGCTCCGCGGCCGCCAGCCGGTCCTGGGTGCGGCGCAGCTCGTCGATCGTCGTCGCGCGGGTCTCGGCCTCACCGATGATGCGGTCGATGAACAGGCCCAGGGCGAGGGAGAGCCCGATCGAGATGACCGCGCTGATGAGGAGCGACACGGCGAGGTCGCCGGTCCGAGGCGAGCCGACCCAGCGCACGAGCGTGTAGGCACCGACGACGACGAAGGTCCCCCAGACGGCCGGCCGGCGACCGAGCATGGCCCACATCTGCGGGAAGAGGACGAAGAAGAGAACCCAGGTCTGGGTGTCGGGGTTGAGCCACTGGACGGCGATGACGAGCGCCCAGGCGACGGCGAGGTAGGCGCTCGCCCACCTCGTGGGGCTCCGGAAGAGCCCGCGGACGCCGAGGGTGGCATAGGCGAGCGCCACCCCGACGATGCAGGCCACCTCGACGCTGCGGCCGTGGACCCCCGGCGGCTCGATGAGGACGATGGCCAGGGCCGCTCCCCAGACGACGGCGAACAGGGCGTGCCAGAAGGCGAGCTGGTGGCGCCACATCCGCCAGAGCTCCTCGGTCGAGGAGGCGGAGGGGGCCGGGCTGCTCATGGGGGCCATCATCGTCGGTGTCGGGGCCGTCGGGCACGGGCGCGACCTCGCCGCGTCACACCGTCCCGCGCTTGTACCACCGGAACGTCCGCACGCACAGGACGAGGCCGAGGGCCGCCCAGGCGAGCAGGATGACCGAGGTGCGGCCGTGCTCCCACGTCCCGGACATCTCGAGGTGGGCCATCGAGTCGGGGAAGAAGACCGAGCGCATCCCCTGGGCGATCCACTTCAGCGGGAAGAGCGCCGCGATCCGCTGCATCCACGTGGGGATGTCGGTGAAGTTGAGGTAGACCCCGGAGATGAACTGCAGGACGAGGATCGGGCCGATGACGACCGCCCCGATCGAGCGCGCCGTGGCGAGCGAGGAGTAGGCGACACCGAGGACCGTGCCGGTGAAGACGCCCGCCGCGAACACCCAGGCGAAGGTTCCCCAGTGCGCCGCGTCGGCGGGCAGGGGCACGTCGTAGGCGTAGCGCGCGACGAGCAGCAGGACGACCATCTGCGCCATCGAGGTGAGGGCGACCAGCCCGACCTTGCCGAGGAAGTAGGCGACCGGCGGCATCGGGGTCGACCGGAGCCGCTTGAGGGTGCCGTCGTCGCGCTCGGTGGCGACCGACATGGCCATCGTCTGGAAGCTCGTGAGCAGGACGCCCGCCGAGATCATCCCGGGCAGGAAGTAGCGCCCGGCCGTCATGTGCAGTGCCGTGTTGTCGGGCGAGTCGAACTGGCTCGAGAAGATCGTCGAGAAGAGCACGAGCAGCATGATCGGGAAGAGGAACGAGAAGAAGACCGACTCCTTCTCGCGGGAGTACATCTTCAGCTCGAGGACCGTCCGGTCCCAGCCGACGGCGAGGGCGTTGCTCATCGGGCCAGCTCCTTGGCTCGGGGCCGGCGCGCTCGGCGTCCGGCCGGTGCCGGCGCGTCGTCGGCGTCGTCGGCGAGGTGGGGACCGACGAGGGCGAGGTAGGTGTCCTCGAGGGAGGGGCGGGTGACGAGGAGGCCGGGGACCTCTCCCCCGAAGCGGGTGGCGAGCCGGCTCACCTCCGCCGTGGGCTCGCTCGTCTGCAGGGTATGCCGCTCCCCCGCCGCCTCCCAGACCACCGTCGCCTCCGAGGCGTTGCGGCCCCCCAGGTTCGTCGGGGTGTCGAGCGCGAGCATCCGGCCGCCGGCGATGATGCCGACCCGGTCCGCCAGCTGTTCGGCCTCGTCGAGGTAGTGGGTCGTCAGGAGGATCGTCGTTCCCTCGGTCGCCAGCGAGCGGATGAGCTCCCAGAAGTCGCGCCGTGCCTGCGGGTCGAACCCCGTCGTCGGCTCGTCGAGGAAGAGCAGCTGGGGGCGGCCGACGATGCCCAGGCCGACGTCGAGGCGGCGTCGCTGTCCGCCGGAGAGCCCCGCGACCCGCACGTCGGCCTTGTCGGTGAGCCCGACCGCCTCGAGGACCTCCTCGGTGGGCCGGGGCCGGGAGTAGGTCCGTGCCGTGCTCGCGAGGACCTCGCGGGGGGTGAGCAGGTCGAGCCCGGTCGAGCTCTGCAGGACGATGCCGATCCGGTTGCGCCAGTTCCGTCCCGCGCTGTGCGGGTCCTCGCCCAGGACGCTGACGTGGCCGGCGTCGCGGGTCCGGAACCCCTCGAGGATCTCGACGGTCGTCGTCTTGCCCGCCCCGTTGGGCCCGAGGAGGGAGAAGACCTCGCCCTCGCGGACGTCGAGGTCGAGACCGGCGACGGCCTGCTTGGCTCCATAGGCCTTCTCCAGGCCGGCGATGGTGATCGCTGTGGTCATGGCTCCAGACTGGCGCGAACGCGACGCGGACGCGACCTCCGGGCGGTTGACGTCACGTCCACCGACAGGTGGACCCTCGGACTCCGCCCGGACCGGCCGAGCGGACCCCTATCCGGTGACCTCGCCCTCGAGGGCCTCGCGGATGACCAGCCGGGTCCACGACCCGAGGTAGACCCGGTCGTCGGGCCCCACCTCGGTCTTCTGCCCCGGCGGGATCGGTCGGGTCGGGAGGTCGCCGACCGCGTCGCCGACGAAGGTCCCGTTCGCGGAGTCGAGGTCCTCGACCCACCACCGGCTGCCGTCCGTCGTCAGCTGGGCGTGCCGGCGGCTGACCCCGGAGTCGGTGCCGCAGTCGATGTCGGGGTGGATGTTGCGGCTCTGTGAGAAGCGGCCCACGAGAAGGGAGGTATGCCGCAGGCCGACGACCCGCGGTGGACCGGCGGACGGGAGGGGGTCGGGGCTGGACTGGCCGGCATACCACTGCGGGTCGACCCACAGCTCGGCCACCCAGAGCCGCGCGAGCGCCGGCGTGGGGCTCGCGGAGGCGGCGCCCGACCGCGGTGCCGCGCGCAGGGGCATCGCGCCGGTCGTGTGGTCGTAGCCGCACACCTCGCAGAAGAGCGCGTCGGGCGGGTTCGGGGCACCGCAGTTCGGGCAGGGCGGCTCACCGCCCGAACCGTCCGCCGCGGCCGGCTCCGGGAGCCGGGCAGCCTGCGGGGGCTCGGACGCCGCCGTCCCGGGCAGGGGCATCACGAGACCGCACACGTCGCAGTAGTCGGTCGCGGCGCTCTCGTGTCCGGCCGGACACCGGCTCACCGACGCACCCTCGTCGTCGTCGTCGAGGCGGTGTCGAGAGCCATCTCGTCGGCCTTGTCGACGACGCGCTTGAGCCGCACCGTGCCGGTCTCCTCGTCGTCGATGTCGACGACCTTGCGCAGCCGCGAGGTCGCCTCGGCGTTGCCGGTCTCGGCGGCCAGCTGGACGGCCCGACCCAGCTTGGTGGTCGCCGTCTCCTCGTCACCGACGGCCTTGGCCGCCAGCCCCTCCTGGATGACCTGGGCGAGCTCGGCCTGGCCGGTGTAGTGCGCCACCTGCTGGTCGATCCGCGCCGTGAGCGAGGAGTCGTCGGACCAGGTCGCCTTGACCAGGCCCTGGGCCACGGACCCTCCTCCGACGACGACCTGCACGCGGGCGGCGAGCTGCTCCTGACCGAGGTCCTTGGCGGCGAGCCGGATGCTCACGTGGTAGTCCCGCGACTCGTCCGCCCAGGCGCCCGTCGGGTAGTCCCCGGTGAGGTCGTCGACGGGCGCACGGCGCGAGGTGAGGTCCTCGACGGTGGGCGCCACCTGCCGGACGAAGACGACCTGCGAGCCCAGCGGCGACCAGACCCGCAGCCGGGCGTCGGCGACGCCACGCGCCATCGCCCGGCGCATCATCGCCTCGAACTCGGCCTCCATCTGCTCGGGCCTGGGGATGATGTCGACCGTCCCGAGCAGCGCCTGGGCGATCCGGCGGATCTCGCCGACCTTCCACGCCACGCCGACGCCGCGGCAGTCGCACTGGAAGAGCCCGACGGCCCGTGCGACCGCCTGGTCGAGGACCGCTGCGGGCTCGTTGTTCTCGCCGTCGGTGAGGAGGATGGCGTGCCGCTGGACGACCTGCGGCACCGACCGGAAGAGGACCCCGGCGAGGTCCAGCCAGGTGCTGATCGCCGTGCCCCCGCCCGAGGTCAGCGCGGCGATCGACGCGATGGCCTCGGCCCGGGTGCGAGGGTTCATCTGCACCAGGGCCGGACCGGACCGGACGTGCGGGTAGGCGAGGAACGCCGCACCGTTGCCCGCGACGACGGCGACGTAGGTGCCGTCGACGATCTGGGCCAGGGCGGCCTGCGCGGCGCGCTTGGCCGCCGACATCGAGGCCTCGCCCATCGAGCCGGAGTTGTCGATGATGATGATCTCGCCGGCGTCCCCGGTCCCCGCCTGGCCGGCCGTCCCGGCCCCGGAGCAGGTCACCGAGACGATGGCGTTGACGTCGGTTCCCCCCGCCGGCAGGAACTCGTTCTGGTAGACGGCCGCCGTGAACTCAGCCATGGCCCTCCCTCGTCTCGCTTCTCGTGGCATTCTTCCCCACCCGGGCGAGGGCAACCGTGATGTTGTCGTGCCCGCCCTGGGCGTTGGCCCAGGCCACGAGCCCCAGAGCCACCTCGGCCGGGTCGCTGGACCCGACCGCGTCGAGCCGGGCGCGCAGGGCGGCTGGCTCCGACGCGTAGTTCCACAGCCCGTCGGAGCAGACGAGCAGCCAGCCGGGCCCACCGACGTCGACCGCCCCGACCCGCGGGACGAGGTCCGGAGCGTCGAGCCCGAGCCACTTGACGATGGTGTGGGCCCCGGGTCCGGACTCGGCGTCGGCCCGCGGCATCCCGGCGTCGACGAAGGCCTGGGCGACCGAGTCGTCGACGGTGAGCTGGGTACCGGGCTCGCCGTCGGGCAGCAGGTAGGCACGGGAGTCGCCGATCCCGGCATACCGGACCCGGTCACCGTCGACGAGGGCCGCGACCCACGTGCACGAGGCGGGACTCGGCGACGAGGGGTCGGTGTGGGCGATGACCGCGGCGTTGGCCGCGGCGGCGGCCCGGGTGAGCACCGCGGTCGCAGCCGCCTCCACGCTGTCCTGCACCCCGAGGCCGTTGGGCAGCCGGGGGGCGAGGACCTCGAGGGTCGCGCGGGCCGCGGCGAGCGAGGCCACGTCGGAGCCCGTCGACGACGACACCCCGTCACAGACCACGAGGACCGCCCGCGGGGTCGGCTCGTCCTCGGCGTGCAGGGCCATGGCGTCCTCGTTGTGCGGATGCCTGACCCCGCGGTCGCACACCCCGGCCACCCACGACGCGGGCGCCTCCCGGAAGTGGTCCCGCTCGCTCTGCGCCTTCGCCCCACAGGTGAGGCAGTAGCCGTCCTCACCCACCTCGCCGCCGCAGGCCGTGCACGGGGGGCGTGGGCGGGCCACCGGGGACACGCGGCGCCGGACGGTCGGCACGCTGATCGGGCCCCGGTCGACGGCCTCGCCTGACGCTGTGGGGACCTCGCCGTCGGCGCCGGGCTGCGCGGCACCGCAGCTCTCGCAGAACCTCGCCCGCGGCGCGAGGGCCGACCCGCACGAGGCGCAGCGGTCCGGAAGGGGTGTCGAGGGTCCGTCGGCCGTCATGTCAGGGACCAGTTCCGCACGGCGTTGGCCCGGTCGACGAGGGCGACCCGGCGGTCGCGGTCCGGCTCGTCCCGCGCGAGCGCCCGGAGGTGCTGCTCGAGCGCGCTGCGCAGTGCCGGGCCGGTGGCGGCATACGCCCCGACGGTCCCGGTGGGCGAGGCCCCGCCCCGACCGACGGCGTCGAGCGCCTGCTCGAGGATGCGGACGCTCATCGCGTCGCGCTCGGCCGCGAGCATCCTCACGCTCTCGATGCTGCGCATCGCCTCGTCGAGGGCGGCGAGCCCGCCCGCGGGTGCGTCGAGGAGCGCCTCGGCCCGCAGCCGGCGGGACTCGACGTAGCCCCGGCTCGTGGACGGCACGAGGTCGAGGGCGGCGACGGCACCGCGGGCGTCGCCCCGGGCGGTGCGGACCCGGGCCATGCCGAAGGCGGCGGGGGCGACGTAGGCCGCGTCGGTCCCGGCGCACGTCGCATAGAGCGTCTCGGCGATGTCGAGGCGGCCGCCCTGCTCGCACGCGAGGGCGAGGGCCAGCTTGGGGGCGAGCTCGCCCGGGACCTGCCGGTAGACCGCGTTGAAGGCGGCCTGCGCCGAGGACCAGTCCCTGGTGGCGAGTGCCGCGAGGCCCGACACCCACAGGGCTCGCCAGTCCCACGGGTCGGCCTCCAGGAGCGCGGCGGTGGCCGCCGCCACCCCGGCCCGGTCGCCCGACCGGAGCGACTCCGCCGCCCGGGCGAGCCACACCTCGGCGCTGGCCTCGGTGGCCGTGGCCAGCTCGCGCAGCCGCTCGGCCGGCTCCCCGGGCGCCAGGCTCGTCAGCCAGGGCAGCTGCGGGTCGGTGGGATCGGGGCGCAGCGCCGGCAGCTGCTGCCACTCCAGCTGGGCGGTGGACACCGCCGGCGTCGCGAAGTAGGTCGACGACGCCGAGGTCAGCGCGGTGCCCTCGGTGCCGCGCGCCACGACCTCGCGCAGCACCCCCAGCGCCTGGCCGCGCAGCTCGTCGGCCGAGACGAACCGGTCGGCCGGGTCGGGCGCGCAGCACTTCGCCACCAGCCAGTAGAGGGAGTCGTGGTCGCGGAACACCGGTGTCGTGGCCGGGTCCGGCAGCGAGGTGAGGTAGGTCGTGCGATAGCCGGTGAACTCCATGAGCAGGACGACGAGGGTGCGCCCGACCGTGTAGAGGTCGGAGGCCACGCTCGTGCCCAGCTGGGCGACCTCGGGCGCCTGGTAGCCGATGGTGCCGTAGATGGCGGAGTCCTCGTCGTCGGCCCGGCGTACCCCGCCGAGGTCGATGAGCTTGACCCCGTCGCCGACCTGGACCAGGTTGTCCGGCTTGAAGTCGCAGTAGAGGAGCCCGAGGTCGTGGAGGTACTGGAACGCCGGCAGGATCTCGATGACGAACGCGAGGGCCTGGTCGACCGGCAGGGGGTCGTAGGCGCCGCCGTTGTCGCGCATCCGGTCCTTGAGGAACTGTTTGAGCGAGGTGCCCCCGACGTACTCCATGACGATGTAGCCGGCGCCCTCGTGCGTGACGAAGTTGAAGATCTCGACGATGAGCGGGTGCTCGACCTGGGCGAGGAAGCGCTGCTCGGCGATGGCGGCGGCGAGTGCGTCGGGGTCGCCGGAGTTGAGCAGGCCCTTGAGCACGACCCAACGGTCCGAGACGTTGCGGTCGCGGGCGAGGTAGATCCAGCCGAGCCCGCCATGGGCGAGGGCCCCGGCCACGAGGTACTGACCCGCGACGAGGTCGCCCGCGGCCAGCTTGGGGGTGAAGGAGTATGCCGTGCCGCACGCCGGGCAGAACCCCTCGGGGCGGCCCGGCCGGTCGCCCGTCGGCCTGCCCACCGGGCCACCGCACGAGGCGCAGAACCGCCTCTCCTCGGGCACCTCGGGGTTCGTGAGGACCGCGGTGGCGGGGTCGACCGGCGCGGCGGGCGGCACCGAGGTGAGCCCGGCGCCGAGCCGGGCGGCGCGGGTTCGCGCGGTGCCGGTGCGGGTCCGGTGGGTCGTGGCGCTGCCCGGGACCACGCGACCCGACCCGATGGCGGCGGAGTCGAGGCGGCTCGACGACGTCGCGACGGACCCGACGGGGTCCAGGCCCGCGGGGAACGCGGCCCCCGCGGTGTGGGTCGTCGCGGCCGGCGGGGCCATCCCGCAACGGTCGCAGTAGCCGTCGACGATGGTGCCGGTGCAGCCGGGCTGGGTGCACGCGCTCATGCCTGCTCCTCCTCCGTCGCGGCCGGCGGGACCTCGGGGGTCGGCTGGTCGGCCGACCAGCCGACCCACGCCTGGTAGGTCTCGACGAGCTGCCGGGCCACCGGGACCGGTGCGGGCTCACGGGCCAGGACCGCGCGGGCCTGCGCCTCGGCCGCGACGACGTCGGGCAGCCGCGCGACCCCCACCGCGACCGCCTTCGCGGCATACGCGTCGAGACGGCCGACGAGCTCGTCGCGCTCGGCGAGGGCGGCGGCATACCGCTCCTGGGCGAGGGTCATCGCGGCCGCGACCCGGTCGAGGCGCCGGACGTAGGCCGCGAGCCCGGGTTCGTCGGCCGGCACCGGTCCGAGCGCCGAGACGTCGGGCACGGCGTTGCGCGGGGCCGGGGAGACGGTGCGCAGGGCCCGCTCGGCCAGCCTGGCGAGCGCGCCCCCGCGAGCCTCGAGCTCGGCGACCCGCCCCTGTGCGGCGGCCCTCGCGTCGCGCTGGGCGCGCCGTCGCGCGCCTCCGACGATGAGGTCGCGCTCGAGCCGGGCCGCGTCGTTCTCGAGGGGACCGAGCAGACCGCCGACGTCACCGCCGCGCCGGGCCCGCTCGGCCACCTCCTCGGTGCGGGCCGTGAGGCCCGAGACGGCCTGCTCGGCAGCGGGACGCGAGGCCGGGGGCTCGAGTGTGACCTGGTCGCGGAGCCGGTCGAGCTGGATGCGCAGGCCGGCGACCCGGCGCGCGTACTCGTCGGCCGCCGGGTCGAGGGCGAGCCGGGTGCGCAGCTGGCCGGCCAGGGCGTCGGAGAGGCGGCAGGCCTCGGGGAGGGACAGCGACAGCCCGCCCTCCACCGCCGCGTGCGCGTCGCTCTCGCCCTCCGGTCGGGCGGCCGGCCCGGGGGGTGCGTCGTCGAGGCCGCCCCAGACGAGGGTCGAGAGCCGCTCGCGCTCGGTCGGCCCGACCCGGCCGCCGTCCCACGTCGCGAGGAGGAGCTGGTACCGGTCCGAGGCGGACTTCCACAGCGCCATCGACAGGGTCATGTCGGCCGAGAGCTCGTCGCTGCCGACGGCACGCAGCGCGGCGGCGTCGAGGTCGTCCAGCTCGGCGCGGCGCCCGCGCAGCCACGACTCGAGCTCGGTGAGGTAGGTCCGGACCGCACCGGTGTCGAGAGCCTGGCCGAGCCGGCCGGGCGCCACGGGCGCGACGGCGCCGCTCATCCGGTCCGCCCGTACTGGGGAACCGGCGGGGTCGGCGCCCTGCCCAGGGTGGGCGCCAGCCATCGGTTGTAGCTCGCCAGCCACTCCCCGTCGGCGCGCATCCGCGCGAGCACGCCGTTGACGAAGCGGACCATGTCGACCTGGTCCCGAGGGATGCCGACCCCGTAGGGCTCCACGGTGAAGGCCGCCCCGACGACGGCGGCGTACGGGTCCTGCGCCGCGAGCCCGGCGAGGACGGTGTCGTCACCGGTGATGGCGTCGACCTGACCCTCCTGGAACTTCACGAGGCACCCGGTGTGGTTGGGCGCGGCGACCGCGACGGCGTCGGGTTCGTCCTGGACCAGGGTCGTCATGCTCGACGTGCCGGCCGGCGCGCACACCCGCTTGCCCGCCAGGCCGGCGAGGTCGGTGACGTCGGAGCCCTTGGTCACGAGGATCTTCTGGCCGGCGCGGTAGTACTCGGCCGAGAAGGCGATCTGCTGCCATCGGTCACACGTGATCGAGAAGGTGCGCACGACGACGTCGACCTTGTGCTGCTGCAGCAGCGGGATCCGATCGGCGGCCGTGATGACCCGGAGCTGGTACTTCGTCTCGTCGCCGAAGATCGCCTTGGTGATGGCCTTGACGACGTCGATGTCGAAGCCCTCGATCTGTCCTGACACGGGGTTGCGGGCCGCGAAGAGGTAGGTGTCGGCCGAGACCCCGGCGATGAGCCGCCCGCGCTTCTGGATCGCGCGCATCGTCGAGCCGTCGGGCATCGCCCCCGGACCCGGCAGCGTCGCGGCGGGGGCGTACGAGGTCAGGGCGTCGGTGCAGGGCTGGGCCGTCGACGTCGGGGCCGGCGTGGTGGGCGCGGTGGAGGTCGGCGGGGCCGTCGGGGGCAGGGGCGTGGACGGCGAGCCACAGGCGGCGGTGAGGCCGAGCGCGAGGGCGAGGGCCGCGGCATACCGGCGGATGCTCATGCGTACTCCTCCAGTCGCGTCGACAGCCCGCGCCACGCGGCGGCCGCCGCGACGAGGCCGAGGAGGACGTCGAGGCCCGCCACGACGAGGAACGTCCACCCGCCGCTGCGCAGGGCGCTTGTCGTCCGGGCGCCGGCGTCGGCGACCAGCGCGGCCATCGTCGCGTCGAAGGTGTCGAACCGCTGGGTCGAGGAGTCCGCGCCGCTCGTCGCGAGCGCGACGGCCGCGTCCCAGGAGCCGGCGTCGTCGAGCGCGACGATCCGGGCGTGGACGGTGACGTAGGCCTGCCACTGGGTGCGGGCCGCGGCGTCGCCCCCGGCCGGCAGGTCCCGGGCGACGACCGCCTCGGCCGCGGTCCAGGCCTGCTCGAAGCCCTGGCCCGAGCCGCGGGCGATGAGCCGCAGGCTCTCGTCGGACTTCGCGTCGTTGGCCGCGGTCCGTGCCGCCGCTCCGTCGACGACGCTGCGGTAGGACTGGGCGCGGACGGTGGCGTTGTCGCCCGCCTTGGCCGCAGCGACGACGACGCCGGCGACCGTCGCGACGGTGAGGGCGAGGGCGGCGACCGCCAGCCCCAGGTTGACCCGGCGGCGGAACCGCCGGCTGACCCACCGGTTGACGAGGACGAGCACGGCCAGGGCCAGCAGACCCGGCAGGGCGATCGGCACCGGGTGCTGGCTCGCCATCGAGGAGGTCGCCCGATCGGCGTTCGCGGTCACGAGCGCGTCGGCGAGGGGCAGGACCGTGGCGCGCAGGTCGCTGCTCGCCTGTTGCAGGTAGGCGCTGCCGACGGGCAGACCCTGACGGTTGTTGGCCCGGGCGAGCTCCATGGTCGAGGCGTAGTCGAGCACCGAGGCGTTGAGCCGCGACAGGACCCGCTGGTCGGCCGGCTGGGCCAGGGCTGCAGCGGTCACCTGCTCGGAGACGGTGGCGAGGGCGTCGTCATAGGCCGTGCGGGCGGCGGGGCTCTCGAGGCCGCCGACGAGGAAGGAGCTCGTGGCGATGGCGTCGGCGCGCAGCAGCTCGGTCTTGATGGTCTGGGCCCGGATGAGCTGCTCGGTGTCGTCGGCGGCGGAGCGGTTGGCGGCCCACCCGAGCACGAGGACGAGGGCGCCGGCGAGGCCCGCGACGAGGACGGTGGCCGAGGCGAGGGCCCGCAGCCGGACCAGGACGCTGGGCGTGGAGCGTCGGGAGCCGCCGGCCCGTCCTGCGGTGGTCGGCCCTGCAGCGGCCGGCCCTGCGCCGGCCGGCCCAACGGCGGTCGGCCCTGCGCCCGCGCGCGGCGGGGGCGCGGCGGTGAGGCTCACGGGGCCTCCTCCGGGTCGATGACGAGGTCGTCCGGCACGAGGGTGCGCAGCTGCTCGACGGTCGGCTCCTCGACGTCGCGCAGCCGCCATGCCAGCCGGCCGATCGCGGCCTCGAGGACGTTGCGCGAGAAGCGACCGTTGCCGAAGGTGGAACCGCGCTCGACCCCGCGGAGCAGCTCGCGCAGCCGGGCCTCGACGGCATCGTCCACGTCGTAGTCGGCGGCCTCGGCCAGGGCACGGAAGATCGCGACGAGCTCGTCGTCGGTGTAGTCGGCGAACTCGATGGTCGTCCGGAACCGGCTCGCCAGGCCGGGGTTCTGCGCGATGAAGGCCTGCATCGGCAGCGGGTAGCCGGCCACGACGACGACGAGGTCGTCGCGACGGTCCTCCATCTCCTTGACGAGGGTGTCCACGGCCTCGGTGCCGTACTGGTCGCCGGCGAGGCTGTAGGCCTCGTCGACGAAGAGGACCCCGCCGGCCGCGGAGGCGACGACCTCGGCCGTCTTCATCGCCGTCTGGCCCAGGTAGCCGGCGACGAGTTCGGAGCGGTCGACCTCGACGAGCTGGCCCGAGGAGAGCAGCCCCAGGGCCTGGTAGATCCCCGACACCAGCCGGGCGACCGTCGTCTTGCCGGTCCCGGGGTTGCCGGTGAAGACGAGGTGGCGGGACATCGACGGGGTCCGCAGGCCCGCGGACACGCGTTTGGCCTCGATCCGCAGGACGGCGACCTGGCGGTGGACCTCGGCCTTGACGGCGGCGAGCCCGATGAGGGCGTCGAGCTCGGCGAGGAGCTCCTCGAGCGTCCGGGCCGGCGCTGTGTCGGGCGCCGGTTCGGACGCCTCCTGCGGTGCGGCCGCTGCCGCGGGGCCGGGTGGGCCGGTCGGGTCATCGTCCGGGACGGCGGAGGGTCCGCCCGGGCCAGGCGGGCCGGTGGGGGCCGGTGGCGTCGGCGCCGCCGGGCCGGGCCGGTCGGCCGGGTCGTGGCCCAGCCAGGGGAAGGCCCCCGGTGACCAGTCGTCGAGTCCCTCGAGGTCGAGGCCGTAGGTGGGGCCGAGCGGGCGCCGCGGGCGAGCCCGCACGCCGAGGGCCGCCAGCTGGGCGCTCGTCGCGGTCACGGCGTTGCCGGCGGCGCGGGGGGTCGGCTCGCCGAGCCGGGTGGCGGCGGAGCAGACGGCCGCCAGGGCCCCGGCGTATGCCGCGGCCTCGGGCGCGCCGGCACCGGCCAGCCGGGTGAGCAGGGGGGTCGGCGCCGACCGCCACCGGCGGCCGCGGGAGGCCGCCCGGGTGAAGTCCGCCGGGGTGCGCCCGTCGCCGGTCTGGTCGGCCCAGGCCCCCCACGCTCCCCGGGCGGTCTCGGCGACCGTGGCCGCCAGGGCCTCGCCCTCGGCGCGCGCCACCGCCGGGTCCAGCCCGGCGCGCTCGGCCGTGGCCGCCAGCGCCTCGAGGGCGTCGGCGAGAGAGGCGTCGGCGGCGGGACTCATCACGGCTCCAGGTCGAGGCTGTTGCGAGGTGGGGTCGGTGCAACGCTCGGGGCGGCATCCGCGGTTCCGCCGGCCTGCTCGGGTCCACCGGCGTCCCCGGCCCCGCCGGCCTGGGGCTCTTGCGGTGCCGAGGCCGATCCCCGGCCGTCGAGGTCGAGCGAGCCTCCCGAGCTGAGCGCACCGAACCTGCTCTCGAGGAACAGCCCGTGCGCGACGAGCGCCTGGGCGTCGGCGTGGACGGCCGCGTCCAGCATCCGCTCCATCGTCGCGGCGAGCAGCTCGAGCTGGTCGATGAGGACCATGAGCGCCGTCCGGCCGCCCTCGATCGGCCGCGTGTCGGCCCAGTCCCGGGGCAGCCGCAGGTAGCCGCCGACGGTGCCCGGGAGGTAGTCGGTCGCGGTCGCCACGACGGCATACCCGTCCGCGCTGCCCACGCCGAGGTCGGGCAGCCGGGGCAGGATCGCCCGGATGAGCGCGTCGACCCGGTTCACCCGCGCCCGGACCACGGCCGGGGCCCGGTCCCGGTCGAGCAGCGAGGTCACCCGGTCGAGGGCGGCGACGATGTCGGCCTCGCCGGGCGGCGGGGGCAGCGACGAGGACCGACCCGCCCCGGCCCTCGCGGCCAGCCACTCCCGAAGCCCCACGGCGTCCTACTGACCGGTGGGGTTCCCGAGGTCGAGGTTCTGGACCCCGCGCTCGTCCTGGGCCTGGACGCGAGCGAGGTACTCCCGGGACTTGTCGACCTCGGTCTCGAGGACCCCGATCGTCTGGGCCATCGTGTCCAGCGCCTTGACCTTGAACTCGTCGATGGAGTCCATCGTCGCGTAGATGTTGGCGAAGGCCGCCTGGAGCTCGGCCATCCCGAGGGTGCTCGACGCCGCCTGCTCCTGGATGGCGGTCGAGTTGTCCCGGAGCATCTCGGAGGTGCGCTGGATGAGCCCGGACGTCGTCTGGTTCAGCGCGGTGATCTGGTCGAGCACGAGCTTCTGGTTGCCCAGGGCCTGCGCGACGATGACCGCCGTGCGCAGGGCGCCGACCGTCGTCGTCGTCGCCCTGTCGACCCCCTTGATGAGCTCGATGTTGTTCTTGATGATGACGTCGATGGCGAGGTAGCTCTGGATCGACACCGCGAGCTGGGTCAGCAGGTCCTGGTGCTTCTGGCGGACATAGAACAGCACGTCCTGGCGCAGCGCCGTGGCCGCATCGGGGTCGCTCGGCTCGAGCTCGGCGACCCGGGCAGCGACCTGCTCGTCGAGCCGCTCGGCGATGTAGACGTACTGGTTGAGCCGGCCCATCGTCGACCACAGGTTGGTCTTCTCCAGGGTGAGGGCCACGTTGTCGCGGGTCAGCTCGTCCTGCCCGCTGCGCAGGCTGTGGAGGATGCCGTCGAGCTGGGCCTGGGCGCTCTGGTAGCGGCGGAAGTAGTCGACCACCGTGTCGCCCCACGGGATGAAGCCGAGGATCTTGCGCCCACCCGTCACCTGGCTGGGGTCGAGGTCCTCGACGGTGCGGCGCAGCTCGAGCAGGGTCCTGCCCACGGTCGACCCCTCCGCGAGGCCGCCCTCCTTGAGGGCCCGGACCGGTTGCTGGAGCAGCCGGTTGGAGGTCTCGGCGGCCTTGCGGATGTCGGCGTCGCCCATCGTCCGGACGGCGTCGGCCTGCTCGGTGAGCTCGGGGCTGCGCGGCGCGGCCGAGGTCAACGCCTCCATGAACGTCGCGACCCGGGCGTCGAGCGCGGGCACCTGGTCCGCCTGGACGGCCGGGGCCATCCGCGGTGCCTGCGTCGCCACCACCGGCGCCGGGGCCTCCGGCGCCGTGAGGGTGAGGACCTGGTCCGGCGGGGTCAGCGGCGCCGGTGCCGCTGCGTCGTCGGTGCTCATGACGTGTCGCCTTCCGGGAGTGGGCGGGTGGAGGTCGCGACCGTATGCCGCGTCAGGCCTGCGGCGGCCCGTCGCCGACGGGTGGCACCTCCGGGGCCTCGGCCTGGGCAGCCTGCGGCGGTGCCGTCGGGGTGGCGGGCGGGGGCGGTGGCTCGGACCCGGCATACGAGCCGGGCGGCGGGATCGTCGCGTCGCGCTGCCCGAAGTCGACCCGGACGGCCTGGCGCTCCTCGCCCTCGGCCTCGAAGTACTCCTCGCGGTGGACGCCGAACATGCCCGCGACGATGTTGCTCGGGACGGTCTCGACCTTGGTGTTGAGCTCACGGACGTTGGCGTTGTAGTAGCGCCGGGCGGAGGCGATGCGGTCCTCGGTGCTCGTCAGCTCGTTCTGCAGGGCCATGAAGTTCTGGTTGGCCTTGAGGTCGGGGTAGGCCTCGGCCACGGCGATGAGGCGGCCGAGCGCCTGGCTCAGCACGTTCTCGCTCTGGGCCTGCTGGGCCGGGGACTGGCCGCCGGCCATGGCGGCACCCCGGGCCGCGACGACGTCCTCGAGCGTGCCCCGCTCGTGCGCGGCATACCCCTTGACCGTCTCGACGAGGTTGCCTATGAGGTCGTGTCGCCGGGTCAGCTCGACGTCGATCTGCCGCCAGGCCTCCTGGACGAGGTTGCGGACCTTGATGAGGCCGTTGTAGATGCCGATCGCCCAGGCGAGCAGGGCGATGACGACGACGATGACGATGATCGCGATGAGCATGAGTACTCCTCGATGGTGGACCGCCTGCCGCGATCCTAGGGCGGCGGCACCGCCCACGCGACAGTCCGTGCCGACCGGTGGGCCGGTGGTCAGGCGAGGCCGAGCTCCCCGAGCCCGTAGACGAAGCGGTACTCGAGCCCGGCCTCGGCGAACCGCTCGGCGGCGCCGGTGGCCCGGTCGGCGATCGTCGCGACGGCGACGACCTCGGCCCCGGCCTCGCGGGCCGCGGTGACCGCCTCGAGCGGGGAGGCGCCGGTCGTCGAGGTGTCCTCGACGACGAGGACCCGACGGCCCTGGATCGACGGGCCTTCGATGCGCTGCTGGAGCCCGTGCGCCTTGCCCGCCTTGCGGACGACGAAGGCGTCGAGGCGCCGGTCCGCCTCGGCGGCCGCGTGCAGCATCGCCGTGGCCACCGGGTCGGCGCCGAGAGTGAGCCCGCCCACGGCGTCGAACGCCAGGTCGCTGACGAGGTCGCGCATGACCCGGCCGACGAGCGGGGCGGCCTCGCCGTCGAGGGTGATCCGACGCAGGTCGACGTAGTAGTCGGCCTCGGCGCCCGAGGAGAGGGTCACCCGGCCGTGGACGATCGCCTTGTCCTTGATGATCTGCAGGAGGGTGGCGCGGTCGGCGGCGAGTGCTTCGCGGATGTCAGTCACACGTCCTACCGTAAGCCGTCCGTTCACCCCCTCGTCACCACGGTCCGCCGTGGCCGTGCCGGATGGTCCGGCGCCGCGGTCAGCGCGGACGTCGTCGCGCGACCGGGCCGCCGGCACGCACGAGCCGGCGGGGCGCCAGCCGGGCCGCGGCGCCGATGACCTTGTAGCGCAGGCTCGGGACGGACAGCACCTTGCCCCGCTCGGCGTCGTGGAGGCAGTCCGCGACGAGCTCCGGGGCCTGCAGCCACAGCAGGTCCGGGACCGTGTCGGCCCGCAGGTCGCCACGGGTGTGGAACTCGGTGCGGGTGAAGCCCGGCACGAGAGCGGTCACGGTGACGCCGGTGCCGGCGAGCTCGCCGGCGAGCGCCTCGGTGAAGGTCGTCGCCCAGGCCTTGGCGGCCGAGTACGACCCGCCGGCCAGCCATCCCGCCACGGACGACACGACGATGATCGTCCCCCGGCCCCGGTCCCGCATGGCTCGGCCGGCGGCGTGCGAGAGGACGAGGACCGCCCGGGCGAGCACGTCGAACATCGCCTCCTCGACCTCGAGGTCGTTGGCGAGGAAGGGCCGCCGCAGGCCGTAGCCGGCGTTGTTCACGAGGACGTCGACGGGGCGCTCCGTGGCGGCCACCCGCTCCGCCACCCTGCCGACCGCGGCCCGGTCGGACAGGTCCGCGGTGACCACCTCGACCTCGACGCCGTGCCGGTCGCGGATCTCGGCGGCCACGGCCTCGAGGCGGTCGGTGTCCCGTGCCACGATGACCAGGTCGTGGCCGCGGGCGGCGAGCTGCTCGGCGAACTCGCGACCGATGCCCGCGGTGGCACCCGTGATCATGGCGACAGTCATGGGGTCACGATAGCCGGGACCCCGACCATTGTTACTGGGAAGTAAGGTGAATGCCGTGCGACTGGCCACGTGGAACGTCAACTCGATCCGCTCCCGGATCGACCGGCTCGAGGCGTGGCTGCAGCGCGTCGAGCCCGACATCCTCGCCGTCCAGGAGACCAAGGCCCGCGACGACCAGTTCCCCCACGAGCGGCTGCGCGACCTCGGCTACGAGGTGGCGCACCACGGGCTCAACCAGTGGAACGGGGTCGCCCTGCTCTCCCGGGTCGGGCTCGACGACGTCACGGTGGGGTTCCCCGGCGACCCCGGGTGGGGTGAGCCGCCGGCCACCGAGGCACGCGCCCTCGGCGCGACGTGCGGCGGCATCCGGGTCTGGTCGGTCTATGTCCCCAACGGTCGCCACCTCGAGGACCCGCACATGGCCTACAAGCTGCACTGGCTCGCCGAGCTCAAGGACCGGGCCGTCGGGTGGGCCGCCGACGGGACGCCCGTCGCCCTGTGCGGCGACTGGAACATCGCGCCCCAGGACGACGACGTCTGGTCGATGGAGTTCTACGAGGACAAGAGCCACGTGTCGCCCCCGGAGCGGGCGGCCTTCGCGGCCTTCCTCGAGGCGGGGTTCGTCGACGTCGTCCGCCCCCACGCCCCGGGCCCGGGCGTCTACACGTACTGGGACTACCAGCAGCTCCGCTTCCCCAAGAAGCAGGGGATGCGGATCGACTTCGTCCTCGGGTCGGCCTCGTTCGCCGCCCGGGTGACGGGCGCGGCCATCGACCGCGAGGAACGCAAGGGCAAGGGCGCGAGCGACCACGCTCCGGTGGTCGTCGAGCTGACCGAGTAGGACGCCCCGGACGGTGCCGCCCCGCCAGTGGCGCCGCCGAGGGCCGAGGGAGTGAGAGCGATGACCGGCCGTACGCTCGTCGTCCCGGCGACCGGGGGAGCCATGCTCCGCGTCGAGGAGCACCTCCCGGCCGGCGGGGTCGCCGCCGACGCCCCCGTGGTCGTCCTGGCCCATGGCTGGACGCTGAGCCGGGCGAGCTGGGCGCCGGTTGTCGACCGCCTCCTCCAGCGTCGTGCGGTCCGGGTCGTCAGCTACGACCAGCGGGGACACGGGGGCTCGACGATGGGGTCGGCCCGCCCCTCGGTGCGCCTGCTCGGCGAGGACCTCGCCACCGTGCTGGCCGTCGTCGCCCCGACGGGGCCGGTCGTCCTGGGCGGCCACTCGATGGGCGGGATGACGGTGCTCGCGTATGCCGGGCAGCACCACGACGAGCTGGTCGCCCGGGTGCGCGGCGTGGTGCTCGTCTCGACCGCCGCGTCGATCGAGGGGCGCCGGCCGATCCCGTTCGAGCGGTTCGTCATGCGCGCCTGCACCCTCGCGCCCGGCATACCGGCGGGGCCCTTCGTCCCCAAGGTCGCGCAGCGACGCCTGGTCTTCGGTCGCGGTGCCGACCCCGCGGACATCACCGCCGCGGTCCGCCAGATCCAGAGAACGGCGATGCCGACGATCGGGCACTTCTTCACGGCGATCTCCGAGCACAACGAGATCGACGCCCTCGCCCACCTCGAGGCCGTGCCGACCCACATCCTCGTCGGCACCGATGACCGCCTGACGCCGCAGCGCTGGTCCCGGCTCATGCACGACTCGATCCCGGGGTCGCGGCTGACCGTGCTGCCCGGCAAGGGGCACATGCTGACCTACGAGGCGAGCGACATCGTCACCGAGGCCCTCCTCGACATGGTCGACGGCCGGGCACCCGGCGCGGCGGAGCCACCGGCTCCCGAGGCCGTCGCCGGCTGAGCCGCGCGGCGTCGGCCCGGCACCGGCAGCGCGGCGCCGCTGCCGTCAGAGCGGCGCGGTGAACCGCGGGGCGCCCGGGTCGCCGTGCCCCAGGCCGAGGCCCAGGGAGGCCATCGCGCCGAGCCCGGCGGAGACGGCCGCACCGCGGAAGACCCACTGCACCTGGACGACGGCCGCGTCGAGCAGGGCTCGCGTGTCGCCCTGGTCGGGCAGGGCCGCGACGGCGGCGTAGTAGTGGTGCAGGCCGATCGCCGTCAGCAGGGCGAGGCCGACGACCATCCCGACCATCCGGGCGACGACGACGAGGGCGCTCGCGCTGCCATGGGCGCTCGCCGGCGCGTCGGCGAGGGCGGCGTTGTTGACGGGGGCCAGAGCGAGGCCGACACCGAGCCCGACGAGAGCGAGGACGACGGTGGCCGAGGCGTGACCGAGCGAACCGCGTCCCCACGACGACATCACGACGAGACCGACCGTGGCGAGGGCGAGGCCGGCCCCGCTGACCACGCCGTCACCCACGCGGCGTAGTGACCAGCCGCCGGCGAGGGCGCCCACGGGCACCGCCACGAGGAAGCGCAGCAGCACGAACGCCGCCTGGGTCTGGCTCGAGTCCGCGATCACGAGGCGGGCGAGCAGCGGGACGTCGACGACGACGGAGACGAGGGCGACGCCGACGAGCAGCGACACCACGAGCGCACACGGCACCCTGCCCCGCACGACGCCTCTCGGCACGAGGGGCTCGACGGCCCTGCGGTGGTGGACCAGGTATGCCGCGGCGGCCACGGCCGCGACCGGGAGGAGCGCCAGACCCCATGGGCCGACGACCGAGGACTGCGGGTCCGAGGAGGCGAAGGTGAGGACGACGGCGCCGAGGGACACGGCGATGAGGGTCGCGCCGAGCAGGTCGGCCCGGCGCAGCACCGGCCAGAGCCTCCGCAGGGCGACGCCGAGCGACCCGGCCACGAGCAGCAACCCGGCCACGCCGATGGGGGTGGCCAACCGGGACGTGGCCGAGCCGAAGGGGACGAAGGGGACGCCGAGGGTGACCCCGCTCGTCAGCGACTCCGGTGCCGCGAGGGCCAGGGCGAGGACGGCGGCCGCGACGACGGCGAGGAGGCTGGGCAGCACCCGGGGCCGGCGCGGCATCCGGCCGCCGGTGACGACGACGAGGACCGCGAGGAGGACACCCGCGGCGGCGTTGACCCAGAAGATGGTCCGCCAGCCGGAGACGGCGAGGATCGCCGCCCCCACGACCGGACCGAGGACCGAGCCGAGCTCCTGGACCGCACCGACGACACCGAGGGGCGTGCCCCGACGGCCTGCCGCCCACAGGTCGGCGACGAGGGCGAGGGTCGCCGGGACGAGGCCGCCACCGCCGACCCCCTGGATGACCCGGCCGGCCACGAGCACGGGCAGCTCGACGGCGAGGGCGGTCACCGCCGAGCCGGCGACGAAGATCCCGAGACAGGCCAGGAGCACCCGCTGGCGGTCGACGAGGTCGGCGACCCGGCCGATGAGCGGCAGCATGGCGATGTAGCCGAGGAGGAAGCCCGAGATGATCGGGGTGGCCTCCTGGAGGGCGTCGATCCCGACGCCGACCCCCGCCATCATGTCGGTCAGGGCGAGCACGACGACGTAGGTGTCGGCGGCCGCCAGGGCCACGGCGACCGCGGCGGTCGCGAGGAGCGACCGAGGTGCGCGCCGGCTCACCGCGCGGGCCTCAGGGCTTCGCGATGTCGGCCGAGGTCCCGTAGCCGGTGAGCCGCAGCGTGTACGTCGAGGTGGCACCGGCGAAGAACGGGCCGGTCATCGTCGCCAGCCGGAGCTGGTCGTCCGAGGTCACGGCGAACGTGACCTGGTAGCTGCCGGTGCCGTCGCCGAGCATGAAGAGGCTCTGGATGCGCGAGCCCGGGAGGGTTCCGGTGAACCGGTCGAGGACCTCGTCGCCGGACCGGACGGGGTCGGCCGCCTTGGGCTCCTCGACGGCGGTGAGCAGCGACGAGACCCCCGTGTCGGGGTTGAAGAACATCGACGGGTTGGGCGCGTTGAGGTCGGCGAGGTTGGTCTCGACGTAGTCGGGGGTGAAGAACTTCATGTAGGCCGTCGCGCCGATGCTGATGAGGTCGACCGTGCCCGCCACGCCCTTGACGGTGCCGGTGATGCTGCCCTTGAAGCGCGGCTCGGTGGCACTGACCGCGCCCACCCCGGTGGCCGCCGTGACGCCGTTGACCCCCGAGGGGACGTCCTTGCTCGTCAGCGACAAGGTGACGAAGCCGGCGCCGTCGAGGACCTTCTTGACCGCTGCGAGCCGCTCGGTCGGGGGGAGCGCCGTCGACGCGGAGGGCGTGCTGCTGCACCCGCCCACGCCGACGAGGGCGAACGCCAACACGGCGAGGAGCAGGGCACGGGCGCGGCGCATGGGCGACACCCTAACCGCTGGGACGGTGCGCCCAGGGCCGACCGCACGCACCCGGCATACGCCGGGATCCCGCGCCGCGCGCCGGTATGCCGGTCAGCTCAGGACGAGCCCGTCGCCCTCGCGGTCGACCGACACCGTGCTCCCGTCGCGGACCTCCCCGGAGAGCAGGGCGCGAGCCAGCCGGTCACCGATCTCGCGCTGGACGAGCCGGCGCAGCGGGCGGGCGCCGTAGGCGGGGTCGTAGCCGGTCTCGGCGAGCCAGTGGCGCGCCGCGTCGCTGACCTCGAGGCTGATCCGGCGCGCCCGGAGGCGGGTGGCCAGCGCCCGCACCTGGAGGTCGACGATCCGGCCCAGCTCGTCGGTCGTCAGCGGGTCGAAGACGACGACCTCGTCGAGCCGGTTGAGGAACTCGGGCTTGAACGTCTGGCGGACCGCGGCGAGCACCGCCTCCCGCTTGGCCTCGGCACCCAGCGTCGGGTCGATGAGGAACTGCGAGCCGAGGTTGGAGGTCATGACGAGGATGACGTTGCGGAAGTCGACCGTACGGCCCTGGCCGTCGGTGAGCCGGCCGTCGTCGAGGACCTGCAGGAGGATGTCGAAGGTCTCGGGGTGGGCCTTCTCGACCTCGTCGAGGAGCACGACGGAGTAGGGCCGGCGCCGCACGGCCTCGGTCAGCTGGCCGCCCTCCTCGTAGCCGACGTAGCCGGGCGGGGCGCCGATGAGCCGGGCGACCGAGTGCCGCTCGGAGTACTCGCTCATGTCGATCCGGACCATGGCCCGCTCGTCGTCGAAGAGGAAGTCGGCGAGCGCCTTGGCGAGCTCGGTCTTGCCGACCCCGGTCGGGCCGAGGAAGAGGAAGGAGCCGGTGGGTCGGTCCGGGTCGGCGAGCCCGGCCCGGGACCGGCGGACGGCGTCGGACACCGCCCGCACGGCATCGGTCTGGCCGATGAGGCGGGCGCCGATGATCGACTCCATCGACAGCAGCTTCTCGGTCTCGCCCTGGAGCAGTCGGCCGGTCGGGATGCCGGTCCAGGCCGAGACGACCTCGGCGATGTCGTCGTCGCCCACCCGCTCCTTGACCATCGGGTCCGACCCCTCGTAGGCCGCCTCCGCGGCCGACTCGGCCGCGATCTCCTTCTCCAGCGCGGGGATCTCGCCGTAGAGGAGTCGCGAGGCCCGCTCGTAGTCACCCTCGCGCTGCAGCCGGTCGGCCTGGGTGCGCAGGTCGTCGAGGCGGGCCTTGAGGTTGCCGACCTTGTTGAGCCCGGACTTCTCCGACTCCCAGCGCGCGGTGAGGGCGGCGAGCTGCTCGGCCTTGTCCGCGAGGTCGGCGCGCAGCCGCGCGAGCCGCTCGACGGAGGCCTCGTCGGTCTCCCGGGCGAGGTGCAGCTCCTCCATCTTGAGACGGTCCACCGCCCGGCGGAGCTCGTCGATCTCGACCGGGCTGGAGTCGATCTCCATCCGGAGCCGGGAGGCCGCCTCGTCGACGAGGTCGATCGCCTTGTCGGGCAGCTGTCGGCCGCTGATGTAGCGGTCGGACAGGGTCGCGGCCGCGACGAGGGCGGTGTCCTCGATCTCGACCTTGTGGTGGGCCTCGTAGCGCTCCTTGAGCCCGCGCAGGATGGCGACGGTGTCCTCGACGCTCGGCTCGCCGGCGAAGACCTGCTGGAAGCGGCGCTCCAGGGCGGGGTCCTTCTCGATGCGCTCGCGGTACTCGTCCAGGGTCGTCGCGCCGACGAGGCGCAGCTCGCCGCGGGCGAGCATCGGCTTGAGCATGTTGCCGGCATCCATCGAGGACTCGCCGGTGGCACCGGCACCGACGACGGTGTGCAGCTCGTCGATGAAGGTGATGATCTGCCCGTGCGAGCCGGTGATCTCGGCGAGGACGGCCTTGAGCCGCTCCTCGAACTCACCGCGGTACTTCGCCCCGGCCACCATCGCACCGAGGTCGAGGCTGATGAGCCGCTTGTCGCGCAGCGACTCCGGGACGTCGCCGTCGACGATCCGCTGCGCGAGGCCCTCGACGACCGCGGTCTTGCCGACCCCGGGCTCGCCGATGAGGACCGGGTTGTTCTTCGTGCGGCGGGAGAGGACCTGGATGACCCGGCGGATCTCGGCGTCGCGCCCGATGACGGGGTCGAGCTTGCCGTCCCGCGCCGCCTCGGTGAGGTCGGTGCCGTAGGTGGCCAGCGCCTCCCCGGCCGCCTCCGGGTTCTCGGTCGTCACCGGCTGCCCGCCCCGGAGGTGGTCCATCTGGGCCTCGACGATCCGCGCGTCGACCTCGCCCGCGCCGGCGAGCGCGCCCTTCTCGACGAGGGCGAGGAGGAGCACGTCGGTGGCGAGGAAGGTGTCGCCACGGGCGGTCATGAGGGTCTTGGCGTGCTGGAGCACCGCCAGGGCCGCCTGGCCCAGACCCGGCGTGGTCACCGTCGCGCCCGAGCTCGACGGCAGCCCGTCGAGGCGGGCCCGGGCGGCGGCTGCGGCCCCGGCGGCCGACGTGCCGCCGGCCGCGAGCAGCGCCGGGGTCGTCGTGCCGGTCTGCTCGGCGAGCGCGAGGAGCAGGTGGGTCGGGGTGATCTCGGCGTGACCGGCGTTCTGTGCGGTGCGCTGGGCGACGGCCAGCGCCTCAGCCACCTTGGCGGTGGGCTGCAGCTCCATGGGGGCTCCTGGGACCTGGGTCGAGGGGATGAACCATGTCGTCCAACCCCGCTCAAGTTGAGCGTATTCCGCTCAACATTGTGCTCCCGACCCGGGCTGCCGCGCCACGCGACGGGCCGACGGGGCCCAGGTGGCGCGGCCCCCGGTCCGCCCGCTCAGCTGGGCCGGGGCGCTCCCGGCCGGGCGTAGCGCACCCAGGCGATGACGATGCACATGACCGCCCAGGCCAGGCCGACGGCATAGAAGGCGGTCGCGCCGAGGGTCGTGATCCCGACGCCGAAGAAGAACGGGCCGAATGCCGCGATGGCGGCCGTCCAGCCGATGACGCCGCCCGCCTGGCGCCGCTCGAAGATCATCGGCATCTGCTTGAAGGTCGAGGCGTTGCCGATGCCGGAGAACAAGAAGATGGCGATCATCCCCCACAGGAACTTGGTGAACCCGCTGTGCAGGGACTGCGCGGAGGAGACGTCGGGGGTCAGGGCGGTCATCGTGAAACCGATCGCCACGACGAGCCCGATGCCCGAGATGACCGTCCAGATGGCCCCGCCCATCCGGTCGGTCAGGGGCGCGAACACCACCCTGGCGGCGGCGCCGATGAGGGCGCCGAGGAAGACGTAGTGGGCCGGGTCGGGCACGGCATACCCGTGGATGAGCACGGTGGCGGCGGCTCCGGTGCCGTGGACGATGTCGGGGTTGCCCGACCCGTAGAGGTTCTGCAGGAGCAGGCCGAACTGCGCGGCCAGGCCCGAGAAGGTACCGAAGGTCATGATGTAGAGGACCGTCATCCACCAGGTGTCCTGGTTGGCGAAGATGTCGAACTGCTGGCGGATGTTCGCGGTGACCGGGACCGACCTGAGCATCGTCCAGGCGATGAGCGCGCCGATGACGATGAGAGGGATCCAGACGAACGCCGCGTTCTGGAACCAGACCTGCTTGTCGGGCTTGCCCGGGGTCGTCATCGTCTGGCTGCCGCCGATGACGGCGAGCGACGAGACGCCGATGAGGATCGGCGTGAGCAGCTGGACGAGGGACACGCCGAAGTTGCCCAGCCCGGCCTGGAGGCCGAGGGCGGTGCCCTGCCTGCTTCGCGGGAAGAAGTACGACGTCGAGGGCATGAACCCCGAGAACGCGCCACCACCGAGCCCGGCGAGGAAGGCGAGGGTCATCAGCTCCCAGTAGGGAGCGGTCGGGGCCTGGACCCGCACCCCCCAGCCGACCGTCGAGAACACGAGCAGCAGCGTCGTGAGCGAGACCATCCGCCGGGTCCCCATGATCGGCGGAAGGGTCATCCACACGAGCCGGAAGAGCCCGCCGGACAGACCCGGCATGGCGGCCATCCAGTACAGCTGGCCCTTGCTGAAGGTGTAGCCGAGGGCGTTGAGCTTGGGGATGACGGCGCTCGGCAGGTACCACGCGATGAAGGCCAGGGTGAGACACCCCGTCGTGATCCAGAGCGTCTTCCAGGCGAGCCGGGAGTCCCACGACGAGCCCTCGGGGTCCCAGTGCTCGAGCCACTCGCCGCCGCGTCGCGGTGTGGTGGAGGGGGCGGTCGACATCGGGGTTCTCCGTTCCGAGAAGGACAGGTCCGGTCGGGTCCCCGGACCGGTCGGCGGGTGGGGGCGGACCCGGTTCAAAGGCCCCGGTTCTCGGGCACCCGGGATTGGTTCGGGGCACCCGGGAGGGCGGGCCCCACGGTGTCGTGCGGGGATCGCGGGCGCGGTGAGCAATTTAGAGGAATCGATCATCTATATTCCGCGAGGAAAGGTACACCGGCCGCTCCCGATCGCCAACTCGAGCGATCGACGCTCCCGAGGACGGCCCTCGCCGGCTCAGAACGGCCCGCGTGTCAGGTCACGACGAGCGCATGAACCACGCCGTCGTCGCGAGCTGGAGCTGGAAGCGGGTGTCGGGGTCGTTGAGGTCGTGGCCGGACAGCTCACGGATCCGCGCCAGGCGGTAGCGCAGGGTGCTGCGGCCGATCGACAGGTCCGCCGCCGTCGCGTCGTACCTGCCCCCGGTGTGGAGGTATGCCGCCAGCGTCCGCACGAGCTGGGCGTGCCGTCGCACGTCGTAGTCGAGCAACGGGCCGAGCCAGCGACGCACGAACCACTCGACACCGGCGGGGTCCGCGACCTCGGCGAGCAGCTGGTAGACACCGAGGTCGTCGTGGACGGCCAGCACTGCCCGCTCACCCTCGATCGAGAGGAACCGCAGGGCGAGCAACGCCTCTCGATGCGAGCGCGGGAAGTCCTCGGGGGCCAGACAGACCCCGCCCACGCCGATCCGCACCCAGCGCCCGAGGGGGGAGCCGCGCAGGGCCTGCGCCAGCCGCTCGACGGCGGACCGGTCGGCCGGCGAGCCCACCTCGAGGAGGACGACGACGTGCGCTGCCCGCTGCAGGAGCAGCGGCGCCCCGGTGGCCTCCAGGGCGGCCCGGACCGCATGCCCGAGCGCGTCGGGCTCCGGGGTGGCTCGTGCCGTGCCGACGACGACGACCCGGTGGGGGCGGGCCAGGTCGCGGCCGAGAGCCTCGGCCCGGCGGGCGGCGCCGGCGTGGTCGGTGCCGGTCACGACGTCGTCGACGACCCCCATCCCGAGCCGGAGCTCGGTCTCCGCGAGGCTGAGCAGCCTGGCGAGCTCGATGGCGAGGACGGTGGCGGCGTGCTCGAGGGCCACCGTCGCGTCCGTTCCTGCCGACCCGTCGGGGTCGTCGAGGTAGACGAGCCCGATGACGTCAGGACGCGAGCGGACGGCCGTGAGCAGCCGCCCGTGAGAACGGATCGGCCGGCCGGCCCGCAGGGCCTGCTCGACGAGACGCGCCCGAGCCGGCTCGGCGGCATACCCGCCCGCGCGAGGGTCGTCCCGCGCAACCCGCCGGTCGCCGGCTTCGGCCGGTCGGTCCGTCGGCCCGGCCCAGGCCATGAGCACGCCGTTGCGGTCCTCGATGCCGGCCGCGAGCCCGGTGAGCTCGTAGAGGGCGCGGACGATGCCGTCGCGCCCCGCGCCGGTGAGGGCGACCTCCGTGAAGCGGTCGTGGATGGCCGTCTTGCGCTCCAGCGCGGCGACCGTCTCGGCGAGAGCGGCGTTGGTCGCCTCGCGACCGGCGTGGACGCGAGCGTTGGCGATGGCGACCCCCGCCTGCTGGGTGAGGGAGCGCAGCAGGGCGAGCTCGTTCGGGGCCGGCTCCGCCGTGGCCGCCACGACGAGGTGCCCGACGGTCTCCTCGAGACTGGGCAACGGCAGGGCGAAGGCCCACCGCTCCCCGGGCACGACGACCGGCCCGCCGGCGGGGCGGCCGCCCAGCGCGAGGGCCAGCGCATCGAGGGTCGTGGCGTCGGTCGGCGACCACGTCTGCCAGCCGCGCCCGGTGAGGTGGACGCCGACCGTCCGGCACCGCGCGAGGCTCGGCACCGCCGTCGCGGCCAGGTGGAGGACGTCGCGCTCGTCGCGACGCTCCATCATGAGCAGCGAGATGGCGAGCAGTCCCCGCACGCTCGAGACCTGCTCCTGGAGCGAGGCCGGCGACTCTGGCGGGTCAGGACGCCGCAGCGGGCCGGCCTGCTCCGCCGGCGGCCGTCTCCGCGCTCGGGTCCCCGGACCCCCTCGGCCGGCCACGGCGCTGCCCGCCTCGCCCGCCGCCTACGCCGACGCCAGGTGCGGCGCCGCCCGGTGGTGCGGGTTCTCCAGGACGAGCCCCCCGAGCAGCAGCTTGGGGTGGGTCCGCATGAGATCGAGGAGGATGCCGCTGCCGAGGCGGCGCAGGTCGTACATGCACAGGATCGCGTGCTCGAACCGGGCGGCGAAGCCGTCGGCCCACGTCTCGTAGGTGAGGACGTCCTCGCGCGACGCGGGCGCCCGCTCCAGCCACGACATCTCACCGACGACGCGCGCGAACCCGAACGCCGCGGCGGCGTTCGTCGCGGCGGCCATCGACTCCCAGAAGGCGATCATCCGCGCCGGGTCGAAGGCGCCGTCGCGCAGGTAGGTCGTCGCCGAGGTGTAGAGCTCGAGCTGGCCGGAGGCGAGAAGGGCATCCGAGTCGAGCCCCACGGTGATCTCGGCGACGACCTCCTCGGGCGAGGTCGAGTCGAGGACGGCGAGACACTTGTCGCCGGCCTCCAGCCCCCCTCGGAGGAAGGGCAGGAGGAGGGCGTCGCGCTCCTCGTCGCCGTAGTAGAACCCGCAGAGGTGGTCGCCGGGCTCGAGCGCGACGGACGTGGCAGCGGCCATGGGTGGCTCCTTCGGGCGACGGTGCCGATGACCGCGGACGCTAGCCCGCGCCGGCGCGGTCACGAGGGCCCGTTGCTCCCTGAGGAACACCCGTTGCGCGGCGCGCTCGGCCCTCCGGGGGCCAAGTCCGACGAGCGGTTGGCCCTGCCGGGCCCTCGCGGGCGCCCGGGGCCGTCGACATGCTGACGGTCCACGGGCCAGCGCCGGCCCGAGCCGCCTGCGGCTGGTCCGTCAAGGAGCGAGAATGCCTCGACTTGCGCGTTCGGAGTGGTACGACCTCACCCGAGACATGAACTGGGACGTCTCCTACGTCACCGAGGAGGACGTCTTCCCCGAGCTGCTCTCCCAGGGCTTCGGGGTGCCGACCCGCGACTGGTGGGCCTGGGACGAGCCCTACAAGATCACGTATGCCGAGTACGTGCACAACCAGGCCGGCAAGGACGCCGGGCTGTTCTCCGTCAACAACGTCGTCGGCCGGTCCAAGATCTTCGAGAACCTCGACCCAGGCTGGATGGCCGCCATCCTGGCCCACTACGGCGCGATCGCCGTCGCGGAGTACCAGGCGGGCATCGGGGAGTCCCGGATGGGCCGCTTCGGCCGGGCCGCGGCGTGGCGCAACATGGCGACCTACGGCGCCCTGGACGAGATGCGCCACGGCCAGCTGCAGACCTACTTCCCCTACCAGGCCCTGGCCAAGGAGCCGCGCCTGGACTGGGCGCACAAGGCCTACCACACCAACGAGTGGGGGGTCATCGCCGCGCGGCACCTGTTCGACGACATGTTCACCGCGAACGACGCGGTGTCGATGGCGATCCAGCTGACCTTCACCTTCGAGACCGGCTTCACCAACCTGCAGTTCCTCGGGATGGCGGCCGACGCGATGAAGGTCGGCGACATCGACTTCGGGTCGCTCATCTCCTCGATCCAGACCGACGAGGCCCGGCACGCCCAGCAGGGCGAGCCGACGCTGAAGATCCTCGTCAAGGCCGGCAAGAAGGACGTCGCCCAGGCGCTGCTGGACAAGATGTTCTGGCGGGCCTGGAAGATCTTCTCCCTGCTCACCGGTCTGTCCATGGACTACTACACCCCGCTGGAGCACCGGACCCACTCGTTCAAGGAGTTCATGGACGAGTTCATCAACACCCAGTTCATGGACCAGTTCCGGGACTTCGGTCTCGAGCCCCCGTGGTACTGGGACAAGCTCAACAACGAGATGAGCTGGATCCACCACGCCTACCACCTCGGCGTCTACTTCTGGCGCCCCACCGTGTGGTGGAACCCGGTCGCCGGCGTCGGGCCCGAGGAGCGGGCCTGGCTGGAGGAGAAGTACCCCGGCTGGAACGACTCCTTCGGCAGGTACTGGGACCAGATGGGGGCCAACATCCGGGCCGGCCATCCCGAGCTGACCCTGCCGGAGACGTTCCCCGTCGTCTGCAACAGCTGCCAGCTCCCGGTCTGCACGCCGGCCGGGTATGCCGCCGGCTACCTCGACAGCCCGCTGCCGCTGCAGGTCAACCGCGACGGACGGCTCTACACGTTCTGCTCCGAGCCCTGCAAGTGGGTGTTCGAGGAGACCCCGGCGCAGTTCGCCGGCCACACCTCGATCGTCGACAGGCTGCTCGGCGGGGTCATCCAGCCGCCGACCATCCCCGGCGCCCTGGCGTACATGGGCCTGTCGCCCGAGGAGTGCGGCCAGGACGGGACCGACTACGACTGGGCCCACGCGAGCGCGCCGGTCACGGCCGGCTCCGGCTCCTAGCACCCACCCACCGACCACCCTTCGTGACAGGAGTTCGACGATGGCCATATTTCCGGTGCAGGGGGTCGTCGAGGGCGACTTCGTCGTCGTCCTCGTGACGGCCGACGACGCCGCCCCGATGACCGAGGTGGCCCAGGCCATCGCCCACCACGGGATCGGCACCCGGGTCGCCGCTCAGGACCGCCCCCTCAAGGTGCGCTACCACGGCACGATCCTCGACGACTCGGCGACGATCGCCGGCAGCGGGATCGCCCCGATGGAGGTCCTGGAGGTCGTCTACGCATGAGCGAGACGCGCTACGTCACAGCGGCCTCCCGCGACGACCTGTGGGAGGGCGACCTGCTCGACGTCGAGATCGACGGTGAGCAGATCCTGCTGGCCCGTCTCGACGGTGGGGAGGTCAAGGCCTTCCAGGGCATGTGCCCGCACCAGGAGGTGCTGCTCGCCGACGGCCAGTGGGACCCGGACACCAACGTCCTGGTCTGCCCGGGCCACCGGTGGGAGTTCGACCTGGCGACGGGCAAGGGCCTGAACCCCACCGGCTGCCAGCTCCTCGAGTTCGACGTCCAGGTGGTGTCCGACGAGATCCGCGTCGGCATACCCCAGGACGGCCAGCGTCACCACAACCGGTTCCAGACCTAGACCACGCCGCCCGAAAGGCTCAGACATGGAAACGCACGCCAAGATGGTGGGCCCGGTCGTTCGCGGCCTCGACGCCAACCTCGCCGATGCGGTCATCGCCGCGATCGAGGAGGACAACCCGGACGCCGAGGTGCTCGTCGACGACCAGGGCGGCTACATCCGGATCGCCACACCGAACCTCTGCCGGATGACCCGCGCCAGCCTGGAGGACGCGCTGGGCAAGACCTTCCAGCTGCACGAGCTGGAGCCGCAGCTGGCCGGGTTCGCCGGCCGCATGAAGCTCACCGACGACGAGGTCGTCTGGTTCCTCGAGAGGCAGGACTGACCCATGGCCACGACCCAGCGCAAGCCGCCGAGGACCTGGAGCCTCCTCGGGGAGGTCAAGCGCCGCCCCAACGCCTACGAGGCCACCGCGGCGAAGTTCAACTACCACTTCCGCCGTGAGCCCGCCCCCTTCGAGATGGACCCGCAGGCGCCGTTCAACCTCTACTACCTCGAGAACCGCGAGGGGTCGCCGTTCAACGTCGAGGACTGGGAGGGCTTCCGCGACCCGGCCAAGCTGGCGTACTCCGACTACGTGATGCTCCAGCACGACCGGGAGACCTACGTCGACAAGCTGACCGACCACCACGAGGCCGCCGAGTCCGCCGCCACGCTCGACCCCGCCTGGGTCGGCACCGTGCGCGACCTGTTCGTGCCGTTGCGCTTCCCCATGCACGTCCTGCAGATGGTGGCGCTCTATGTCGGACAGATGGCGCCCTCGGCGTTCATCACGAACTGCGCCCACTTCCAGGCCGCCGACGAGCTGCGCCGCATCCAGCGGATCGCCTACCACACCAAGGCGCTGGCGCTGGCGCACGATGCGACCCTCGCCGAGACGGCCACCGCCCGTGGGCCCTGGGAGAAGGCCCCGGCCTGGCAGCCGCTGCGCGAGGTCCTCGAGCGGCTGCTGGCCGTCCGGGACTGGGGCGAGGCGTTCGTCGCGCTCAACCTCGCGGTGAAGCCGGCCTTCGACGCCGTCGTCCACGTCCAGCTCTCCGATCTGGCCTCGCGGGCCGGCGACGAGTACCTGTCGCTGCTCATGGCCGAGTTCCAGCTCGATGCCCGGCGCAGCCAGGACTGGAGCGCGGCGCTGGTCCGGTATGCCGTGAGCCAGGACGCCGCGATGGCCGACGTCGTGCGCGGGTGGTTGGCGACGTGGCAGCCGCTCGCGGATGCTGCGGTGGCGGGGCTGGCGGGGATCTTCGCCGGAGCGGCACGGCCGATGGACGCCACGACGGTGCAGCAGGCGGCCTCCGCGGCTCGTCAGGCCGTGACCGACGCGGCCGGTCTCTGACCGACGGCGGACCCCTCTCATGGCCGACGTCACGGACGCTGCACCACACCGGGTCACCGTCGTGGGCAGTGACGCCTCCTTCGAGGTCGCGCCGGGCGAGCGGATCCTCTCCGCCGCCCGGCGCGCCGGGACCTGGCTGCCCTTCGAGTGCGGCTGGGGCAGCTGTGGCACCTGCAAGGTCACCGTCCTGGAGGGCGAGACCGAGCTGCTCTATGACGACGCGCCCTCGGTCGATCCGCGCGACGCGCGCCGCAAGCGGGTGCTGGCCTGCCAGTCGACCGCGACGACGGACCTGTCGATCCGGGCGCTCCACACGTCGGACGAGCCCTCGGCCGAGCGTCCGGTCCGCGACCACGTCGGCCGCCTCGTCGGGCGTGAGGACCTCGGCCCCGACCTGGCCCGGTTCCGCTTCCGGCTCGGCGCGGTGGCGGCATACCGACCGGGTCAGCACGCGATCGTCGACCTCGGCGACGGGCTGCGCCGGTGCTACTCCCTCGCCGGGCTGCCCGGGAGCGAGGAGGTGGAGCTCGTCGCCAAGCGCTACCTCGGCCGTGCGGGCAGCGAACGGCTGTTCTCGCTTCCCCTCGGCCGGACCGTCCGGCTCGAGCTGCCCTACGGCGACATGTACCTGCGCGACGGTGACGACCCCGTCGTCCTCGTGGCCGGGGGGACCGGCATCTCGGCGATCCTCGCCCTGGCGCGGCACCTGGCGGCGGGCGCGGGGGCCGGCCGCCAGGTGTCGGCCTTGTACGGCGCCGGGACCCTCGAGGAGCTCGTCTGCTGGGACGACCTGGTCGAGTCGGTGGGACGCCTCGCCGACGGGCGGGTGCACGGCTCACTGCTGCATCCCGGGCCGACCTGGACCGGGCACAGCGGGTTCGTCACCGGGGCGCTGGCCGAGCGGCTTGCCGGCCTGACGAACGCGGTCTTCTATGTGGCGGGCCCGCCCGTGATGACCGAGGCCACGGTGACGTTGTTGACGGACAACGGCATCCAGCTGACCCACATCCACTACGACAGCTTCGGGTAGGTCGCCGGGCCCGCAGGGGTGGCTCGTGCTCCCGGCCCCGCGGCCGGTCCCTCCTCGCGCGGGACGCGCGCCCCGCGCGAGGACACGGTGAACTCACTGCCGTCAGGGTCGGCCAGGGTGACGACGTCGTCGCCCGCCTGCACCAGGGTCGCCCCCAGAGCGAGGAGCCGCTCGACCTCCGGCCCCAGCTCCGCCTCGGTCGAGACGACCTCGAACTGCTGCCGGCGGCCCGGACCCCTCGGGGCCACCGGCGGGCCACCCCACGCGACCTTCGTCCCGCCCTGCGGCGACTGGACGGCGGTCTCCTCGTCCTGGTCCCACACCAGGGGCCAGCCGAGCGCCTCGCTCCAGAAGTGCCCGACCTCGCGCGTGCCGTCACAGGCCACCTCGCCGAGGAAACCGCAGCCGGCGAGGAAGGCGCTGTCCGGCCCGATGACGCAAAGCTCGTTGCCCTCGGGGTCGGCCAGGACGACGTGCCCCTCCTCCGGGAGCTGACCGACGTCGAGGTGGCTCGCCCCCAGTCGCAGCGCCGTCGCCACGGTCTGCTCCTGGTCGGCCGGGCTGACGCTCGTCAGATGGAGGTGGACGGGGTTGGGACCGAGCTTGTCCCGGTCGCTCCCGACGAACCGCAGGCCGGGCCGGCTGTCGTCGCCGGGCAGCAGCGCAGAACCCGCCTCCGCGACGACCTCCCGGCTGAGCAGCGCCGCCCAGAAGCCCGCCAGGCGGGCGGGGGCGCGCGCATCGAAGGCCACGACGAGACGGTGCGAGGACATCACAGCACGATAGGCGGGCGCCGCTGACCGACCAAGGCCGCTCCCGCCTGCGACGACACCTCGGCGAGGGGCGCCGGCCGAGCGGCTTGCGGCCCTGAGCAACCCGTCCGCCGCCGGCTCACCCGTCGGCCGCGGACCAGCCGCTCACCGCGACCAGCCTCAGCACGATGACCGTGGCGAACGGCTCGTCCCGGTACTGCGGGTAGCGCTGCGCCAGCAGCCGGGACAAGGCCGCCGCACGGCGCTCGGGCGGGTCGGGCACCCACCGCAGCTCACCGCGCACCCACCACAGCCGGGACCAGTCCGCCGGGTCCCAGTGCTCGACGAGCAGCGCCGCGCGGGGGTCGGCCTCGAGGTTGCGCTCGCGCTGCAGCCGGGTGGAGGACTTCGCCTTGACCCGGTCGACCGGAATCCCGACGTAGCCCTCGTCGTCGACGACGAAGACGCAGGGCAGGGCGTCGACGCCGCGCGTCGCGTGGACCGTGGCCAGGATGCCGTGGTCCTGCGCCGCGAGGCGGTCCCTCGCGTCGTCCGGCGTGAGCCTCATCGGCGCCGGAGCGAGGACGTGGGCCGACGGGTCGGTGTCATGGCTCCTCGGGTCTCACACGCGGTGGTGGCCGTCATGGCCATCGTAGGTCGGCCCGGCAGGCCGATGGCCCGGTCGAGCCGGCGAGGGTTCGCACCCGGAGCGCCGGTCGGCCGCCGGCGGTAGCCTTCGGCGGGTGCTGGTCGAGGAGTGTCCGTGCGGGTCCGGCGAGGGCTACCCGCGCTGCTGCGGCCGGTTCCACTCCGGGGCCGCGCAGGCCCCCACGGCCGAGGCCCTGATGCGCTCCCGGTATGCCGCGTTCGCCCTCGGCGACGCGGCATACCTCTTCCGCACCTGGCACCCGCGCACCCGACCGGCCGACGTCGAGGTCGACCCGGGCCTGCGCTGGACCGGGCTCGAGGTGCTCGACACCGTGGCGGGTGGACCAGGGGACGACGTGGGCGAGGTCGCGTTCCGGGCGCACTGGCGCACCGCCGACGGGCGCGACGGCGTCCTGGACGAGCGAAGCCGGTTCCTCCGCCGGGGTGGGCGGTGGCTCTACCTCGAGGGCGAGCACCGCTGAGCGCGCGCCGAGCGTCGGGTCCCGGCTGCGTCGATGCCGGTCGCGCCACGGCGAAGGGGGTGCCCGGCGCCGTCACCCGGGAGAGGGTTGCGGGCGCCCTCGGATGCGTTAGCCTTGTCGCAACGTTGCTGTGTTTCATGCGTTTGGCGACCCCCGTCGGTGCCCTCTGGGCGTCGGCTTTCTCGGAGCGAACGACGAATCATCGTGACGCCGGTCGGCGACAGGCGCCGACCGGTTGACCGCTCTGAAGGGAGCATCACCAATGGCCACCGGCACTGTGAAGTGGTTCAACGCCGAAAAGGGCTTCGGCTTCATCGCCCCCGACGACGGCAGCCCCGACGTCTTCGCCCACTACTCGGCGATCGCGACGAGCGGCTACCGCACGCTCGAGGAGAACCAGAAGGTCGAGTTCGAGGTCACCCAGGGTCAGAAGGGCCCGCAGGCCTCGAACATCCGCCCGCTCTGAGCCTGAACACGAAGGGCGGGTCCGCAGCACGCGGACCCGCCCTTCGTCGTCGGTCGGCGAGCCCCGGGTCCTGACCGAACGGTCCCGAGGACGGCCGGGCGACGTGGCCCCGCGGGCGACCAGGCCCCGCCGGCGAGGCGGGCTGGGCGTCAGAGGCTGAGGGCCACCGCCGTGTCGCACACGGCATTCCACCGGTGGTTGCGCAGCTCGTTCCACCGGCTCGACCCCTCCTCGACGTCCACGTGGTCGGCGTGGGTCCGGCAGTGCGCGAACCCGACGACGTGGGCGAGCGGCGTCGCGCCGATGTCGTCCGGCGGCGCCGGCTGACAGGCGATCGCCTCGACCACGGGCTCGGCGATCCCCCAGCGTCCGAGGATGTAGGCGCTGGCCTCCGGGACGGTGCAGCCGAACGCCGCGAGCTCGGCCTGGCTGCGGGCCCACGGGTCGGTCTCGGGAACGTCGACCACCTGCTCGTATGCCGCCGTGTCGGCAGCCAGCGAGAGCAGGCCGACGTCACGCAGCAGCGCCGCGAGGAAGGCCCGGCCGACCGTCTCGGGCGCCCAGCGCTCGGCGGCGGCGATGGCGCGCGCGTACCCGGCCGCCAGCATCCCGGTCCGGTGCAGCGCGGTGACGTCGAGGCGGCGCGACGGGGAGGTTCCGGCGCCGAAGACCTTGCCGCTCAGGGCGAGCGCGTGGACGGTGTCGAGCCCGAGCAGGGTGACGGCCCGCTCCACGCTGTCGACGTGGCGCGGCAGGCCGAAGTAGGCGGAGTTCGCCAGCCTGAGGATGTCTGCGCACAGGGCGAGGTCGCTCTCGAGCACGGCCGCGACGTCGGCGAGGCCGCTGTTCGGGCGCGACGTCACCTCGACGAGACGCAGATGGACCGACGGTGCGGCGGGGAGAGCGTCGACGTCGCCGAGGATCCGGCGCATCCGGTCGTCGGTGTCCCGCTCCCGCAGTGCCACGACCCGGTCGACGGCGCGGACGAGGACGGCCGCCTCGCGGGGCCGGGGCAGGTAGCTGTGGACCGCACCGATGGCGACGACGAGGTCGGTGTCGTCCGTGCCGCCGACGAGGATCAGCCGACCGACCGCCGGGTAGAGACGCTGCACGTGTGAGAGCAGCACGTCGCCGTCCATCCCGGGCAGGTGCAGCCCGGTCACGACGGCGTCGACGGGGGTGGTCACGAGCTGGGCGAGGGCCTGCTCGCCGCTGTCGGCGAACGAGAGCTCCCAGTCGACCTGCCCACGCAGCATTCGCTTCGTCGCGGCGTGCAGGTGCGGCTCGCCCTCGACGAAGAGGACCCGGCGGGGGCTCATGAGCGGACCCGGCCGAGGCGGAGCGGGGCCGGGCAGTCGCGCGGGCGGGTTCGGGAGGTTCGCGGTGGGGGGCCGACGGGGAGTCGGGGCGGCTCGGCCGCGCTCAGCGGGCGTGTCTGCTCGGGAGCGATCACGTGGGTGTCCTGACGACGAGGGGGAGTCTGATGGCAGGTACCTCCCCTCATCGGCACGCGAGCGCCCCATCTGTAGGCCCACCGCCCCGCTTTCTCACCACGTCCCGTTCCCTCCGCTCCCCCGGTCCTCCTGCCGAGGGTCTCGTCGGATGACGGGGGTGGGAACCGGTGTGGGCGGGTTACCGTCGGGTGGTGCCGAGCGCGTCCCTCGAACTGAGCGTCGAGCAGGCCCGACGGGTGGCGGTCCGGGCCCAGCTGCTGGACGCCGACCGCCCCGCGGACCTGCCCACCCTGGTGCGCCACCTCACCCTGCTCCAGATCGACCTCACGAGCGCCGACGCCCCGAGCGCCGACCTCGTCTGCTGGAGCCGGCTCGGCGCCCGCTACGCGCCGGCCGACCTCGACGCCCTGCTCGACACCCGGACCCTCGTCGAGTACGCCGGGACGGTCCGACCCGCCGAGGACCTGGCCCTGCACCGCGCCGAGATGTCGCTGTGGCCGGGTCCGGGTCCGCTCCGGGACTGGCAGCGGTCGTATGCCGCCTGGGTCGCGGCCAACGACCGGTGCCGCCGCGACATCCTCGACGCGCTCCGCATCGAGGGACCGCTGCCGGCCCGAGAGCTCCCCGACACGTGCGTCGTGCCGTGGCGCTCCTCGGGCTGGACGAACGAGCGGACCGTCCAACGCCTCCTCGACTTCATGGAGCGCCGCGGCGAGGTGGCGGTGTCCTCCCGGGACGGACGCGAGCGTCTCTGGGACCTGGCGGACCGCGTCTACCCGGACGACCCTCCGGTCCCCCTCGCCGACGCCCTCGCCGAGCGGGCGAGGCGCCGGCTCGTGGCCCTCGGCATCGCGCGCCCCGCGAGAGCCGAGACCCAGGGGGAGCCCAACGACGTGGGCGCCGCCGGCGAGCCGGTGACGGTCGCAGGAGTCCGAGGAGCCTGGCGCGTCGACCCCGGCCAGCTCGCCCGCGTCGACGAGCCCCTCCGCGGCCGGGTGGCCCTGCTCTCGCCCCTGGACCGTCTCGTCTACGACCGCAAGCGGATGGCCGAGCTCTTCGCGTTCGACTACCAGCTCGAGATGTACAAGCCGGTGCAGCAGCGCCGGTGGGGCTACTACGCCCTTCCGGTCCTGGTCGGCGAGCGCCTCGTCGGCAAGGTCGACGCCACGGCCGACGACCGCAGCGGCCTCCTGCGGCTCCACGCCCTGCACGAGGACGAGCCGTTCGACGCCGCCACCCGCGCCGCGGTCGAGGCGGAGATCGCCGACCTGGCGGCCCGGCTGGGGCTCGGGCTGACCGACGAACGGGTCAGCAGCTCGCGGTGAGGCTGGACAGGCTGTCGTCGGCGGGGGCGCTGGGCGAGGCGCCCGGGGTGCGCTTGGTGCCACCCGAGGTCGAGGTCCCGGTCGGTGACGGGGTCGTCGAGGGGGCCGACGTCGCCACCTTCCCCTTCAGGGCGGTCTTGACGAGGGCACGGATCTTGGCGAAGTCCGGGTTCCCCGGCGGTGTCACCGTGTCGGTGATCGGCAGGCTGCGGATCGTCCCGGACTGGACCCGGCCGATGAGATCGACCCAGGCCGGGAGCTCCGCCTGGGTGATGTCGGTGTAGACGTTCTTCTTCAGGGCGTCGGCGAGCTGGGGGTAGCGGCGCACCATCGTCGCGGCATTCACCTGGCTGATCAGGGCTCCCGCGACGCACCGCTGCCGGCGCATCCGGCTGAAGTCGTCGCTCGTCGCGCGCGACCGGGCGTACCACAGGGCGAGGTAGCCGTTGAGGTGCTGCGGACCCTTCTCGATCCACTGGTGCGTCGAGGTCGACCAGATGATCCCGCCGTAGCCGTCGCTCTTGCACCCGACGCAGACCCGCTCCCGGACCGTGATGTCGACGCCACCCATCGCGTTGACGAGGCTCTGGAAGCCGCGCAGGTCGATGACGACGGAGCGCTTGATCGTCAGACCCAGCACCGCCTCGAGCACCTGCCGGGTCGAGGTGAGCCCCGGGTTCGTGTCCTTGCCGAAGAGGTCCCGGTGGTCGACGGCGAGCGTCCAGATGCCGTTCATCAGGCACTGGTCGCCGCAGTTGTACCCGTTGGGATAGAGCGTCGAGAGGGGGTTGTCCTGGGGGATCGGGACGTTCTCGAGGTTGCGGGGAACCCCGATGAGCACGGTGTCGCCGGTCTTCGTGTTGATGCTCGCGACCATCATGGAGTCGGTGCGCACGCCCCACCTGTCGGTGCCCGCGTCCGAGCCGACGAGCAGGATGTTGACCCGCGGCGTCCCCGCCCAGGGGTCCTCGCTCCCGCTCGTCGCGATCGGCGTCGACCCGGCGACGACGGTGGGTTGGAACACCTCGGTGACGACGCTCCGCTGGACGGACAGGTCTCGGCCGACATAGGCGAGCGGCGTGACGACGGCGGCGACGCAGGCCAGGACGAACGCCGGCCGCAGCAGTGCCCCCCGGCCGTCGGCCGGCCGGGTCTGCCCCGCGGTGACGAGGATCGCACCGCTCCAGGCCAGTCCCACGAGGACGAGGGCGACGAGGGCCACGGTGAGCAGCTGCGGGGACACGGCCACGGTGAGCGCCGTGTCGACGACACCGCCGGCCAGCAGCGCGACGACGAGCGCCGCCCCGGCGACGAGGGTGACACCGACGATGACCACCCCCACCCGGCGCAGCCGGGTGAGCAGCAGCCCGGCCCCCGGGACGAGGGTGCTGAGGCCGGTGAGGATGTAGAAGCGGCGGCGTCGCTGAGCCGCCCGGCGAAGGCGGGACTGCCGGGCCAGGCGGCTCGTCCCGTCGGGCAGCTCCGTCACCACGGGCCCCATGATGCACCGTCGGCGCCGCCGTCCGGGCCCACCACGGCCTCGACACCCTGAGGCGCCGTAGGGTGGGACCTCGGGCAGTGGAAAGGCACACCATGCGGGTAGTCGTCCTCGGTGCCGACGGCCTCCTCGGGCGGTCGGTGTGCGCGGAGATGTCCGGCCGGGGTCACGAGGTCATCGGGGTCCGGCCGCACGGCGGGCTGTCCGATGCCCTGCGCCCCATGCCGACCTCGACGACCTACGGCCGCTCGACCCAGGACCTGCCCGGGTCCGGCGAGGTCCCCGTCGCCGGCGCGGCCCGCTTGGTCCCCCTCGACATCGTCGACGCCACCGACACCACGCTCGACGCCGCGCTCCACGGAGCCGGGGTCGTCGTCCACGCCCTCGCGGTCGACGACCGTGAGGCGCGGCCGATGTCACCGACCGCGCACTACCAGCGCCTGCTCATCGGGCCGACCGTCCGGATCCTGCGGGCGGCGATCCGCCAGAACGTCGGCCACGTCGTCATCCTCGGCTCGGCCTACGCGACCTTCGACCGGATGCACCCGGAATGGGGGTTGGCGCGGCACCACCCCTACATCCAGGCCCGGGTCGAGCAGGCCCGCCGGGCCGCCGAGGCCGCGGCCGGCAGCGCGACGCTCGTCTCGGTCATCGAGACCCCGTCGGTCTTCGGCGTCCTCCCCGGCGCCGTCCCGGCCTGGCGCGCGGCGTTCCTCGGAACCCTCCGGCACGGGCCGGTCGCCCTCGCGCTGCCCGGCGGGGCGGCGGCGGTGACCCACGAGGACGTGGCGTATGCCGTGGCCGGCCTCGCCGAGGGCACGATCCCGCCCGGTCGGCACCCCGTCGCCGTCGACAACATCACCCACCGCCGGCTGGCCCGGCTCGTCGCCGACGAGCTCGGCCGGCACCCGCGCACCGTCGTCCTGCGCGGTGCCTCGGTGGGCATCGCCCTGCGCGGGCAGGGTCGCCGACTCTGGCATCGCTCGATGCCCTTCGGCCTCGATCCGGTGCGGGTGGGGCACGACCTGCTGACCCGGACCCTCTTCCTCGACACCGAGACCAACGGGGCGGCCCTCGGGCTCACCCCGCGTCGCCTCGACGACGCGGTCCGGATGACCGTGCGCGCGGCCTACCCGCACCTCGTCGGCGGCTGACCTGCCCGGGGCCGGGACCCCGCGGCGGCTCAGGGGACGATGACCGCGCGGGCGCAGAGCTCGCCGTGCTCGAGCCGCTTGAAGGCGTCGACCGCACCGTCGAGCGTGTACCGCTCGATCGTCGGCCTGATGAGCCCCTGCTGGGTGAGCGAGACGACCTCGTGCAGCTCGGGCACCGAGCCCCACAGCGTCGACGAGATCGTCATCTCGGGCGGGGCCTCGGCGAAGGACCAGGGATAGGACTCGTGGGTCATCCCGATGACGGTGAGTGACCCGCCCGGCCGTCCGGCGGTCAGGCCGAGCCGCATCGTCGCGGTCTCGCCGACCAGGTCGAGCACCGCCTCGCAGCCCCGGCCGCCGGTGAGCTCGCGGATCTGCTCCCTGGTCGTCGGCGAGAACCGCAGGACGTGGTCGGCGCCCGCAGCACGGGCCACGGCGAGGGGCTCGATCTGGCTGTCGACGCCGATGACGACGGCGTCGGTCATCGCCTTGAGGACCTGGACCGCCGTCGTGCCGAGGCCACCGAGCCCGATGACGAGCGCGTGGCTGCCAGGGCCCAGCGAACCGCGGACCCGTTTGACGGCGTGGTAGGTCGTCAGCCCCGCGTCGGCCAGGGGCGCCGCGGCGGCAGGCTCGAAGTCGCCGAGGGGGACGAGGTGCCGGGCGGGGACGACGACGTAGTCGGCCATCCCTCCGTTGCGGCCGAGCCCGAGGGCGGGGGGCGTCGTGACCTGCCGCTCGCAGTAGTTCTCGAGACCGACCCGGCAGGCCGAGCACTCACCGCAGCCGACCGCGGCATACGCGACGTAGCCCGCGTTCAGCTCGATCCCCTCGACGCCGGGTCCGAGGGCGAGCGCCCACCCGGCGATCTCGTGGCCCAGGACGAACGGCGGCTGCCACGCCACCGTCCCCGGCCAGGCGTCACGACAGACGGTGACGTCGGTGTGGCAGCAGCCGCAGCCACCCACCCGGAGGAGGACCTCGCCGGGGCCGGGCTCCGGATCGGGGAGCTCGACGAGCTCGGGATCGGAGCGCCACCTCGTCAGCATCAGACCGCGCATGGTCCTCACCTCGCTGGCACCGCAGGGGCGCCGTCGCCGCGTCGGGTGGACGTGAGGTCGTGGGGTGCTGCGAGGTTCGCGACCTCGGCTCCATGCTAGGGACGCTCCGCACACCCCGCCCGGCGAACGTGACCCACGAGGCACTGCGCCGGTTCGGTCCCCGGCGGCGGTCCCGGGCGAGGACGTATGCCGCTCGCCTCAGCGGGCCAGCCCGAGCCGGGCGACCGCCTGGTCGGCCAGCTCGTCGGGGGCGGCCCGGATGTCGAGGACGATCCCGCCCTCGTCGGGGGCCAGCGGCTCGAGCGTCGCGAGCTGGGAGTCGAGCAGGGTCGCCGGCATGAAGTGGCCGTGCCGGCCGAGGATCCGCTCGTGGATGACCTCGGACGGACCCTGGAGGAGGACGAGGTCGAGCCGAGGCGGACCGCCGCGCAGGACGTCGCGGTAGGACCGCCGCAGGGCCGAGCACGCGAGCACGGTCGACCGGCCGGCTGCGGACTGCTCGCGCATCCACCCCGCGAGGGCCTGCAGCCAGGGCCACCGGTCCTCGTCGGTCAGGGCCACCCCGGCCGACATCTTGGCGATGTTGGCGGCGCTGTGGAAGTCGTCGGCCTCGCCGAGGACGTAGCCGGTGCGCTGCGCGATCGCGGCGGCGACGGTGGACTTCCCGCTGCCCGACACCCCGATGACGACGACGTGCCGGGTCGGTCGCGGTTCCGCCGCCCCGGCCCGCTCGCCCACCGGCACGTCGGTCACCGACGCGGCTGCCAGACGACGAGGGTCCCGCCGGACAGCCTCGTGGGGCGGTCGCCGAGCCGCCCGGTGACGACGTCGCCGTCGGGGCTCACCGAGAAGACCCGGGCGCCGAGCGCCGAGGCCGGACGGTGCCGGTCGAGCTCCGCGCTCAGCCCGGCGACCTCCTCGCGCAGGGCCCGGACGGTGTCCTCGAGCTCGAGGATCCGAGCGATCCCGGCCAGGCTGATGCCCTCGTCCTGCGAGAGCCGCTGCACCTCGCGGAGCAGGGCGACGTCGCGGGCGGAGTACCTCCGACCGCCGCCACGGGTCCGCGAGGGGGTGACCAGGCCGATCCGGTCGTACTGGCGCAGCGTCTGGGCGTGCATGCCGGCGAGCTCGGCGGCGACCGAGATGACGAAGACGGGGGTGTCGTCGTCGGTCGTGAAGTCCACACGGATCCGACGGCCCTGCGGCATTCCACCCGGGGACTCGGCCATGCCCCTCAGCTCCTTCCCGCTGCGTCGGACATCGGTGTGCGATCAGTCCCGGGCCCGGGCGAACAGGTCCGCGCGCGGGTCCTGACCATTGTCGTCGGCCTGGAGCGCCTCGAGGGCCTCCCGCGCCGCGGGGGTGAGCCGCTGGGGGACGACGACGACGACCTTGGCGAGCAGGTCGCCGTGCGCGTTCTTCGCCTTCACGCCGCGCCCCTTGACCCGCAGGACGCGGCCGCTGGGGGTGCCCGCTGCGACCTTGACCTTGACCGTCCCACCGTCGAGCGTCGGCACCGGGACGGTCGCCCCGAGAGCCGCCTCGGCGAAGGTGACCGGCACCTCGACCGTGAGGTTGTTGCCGTCGCGGCCGAAGACGGGGTGCTTGTCGACGGCGACGGTGAGGATGAGGTCGCCGGGCTCGGAGCCGGCATCGCCGGGAGCCCCCTTGCCGCGCAGCCGGATCTTCTGGCCGTCGCGGACCCCCGGCGGGACCCGGGTCGTCACCCGCTTCCCGTCGGCGGTCGTCAGGGTCACGGTCGAGCCCTCGACGGCGTCGCGGAACGACAGGGAGGTCCGGGCCTGGACGTCCTGGCCCTTGCGCGGGCCGCGGGGCGCGCCGAAGCCGGAGTAGCCGCCCTGCCCACCGAACATCTGCGAGAGCAGGTCGTTGAGGTCCGCGTCGCCGCCGCCGTAGCCCCCGCCGAAGCCGGCACCCTGGCCACCGGTGCTGAACCGCACCCGCTGGCCGCCGCCTCCGCCGAAGGCGCTGAAGAGGTCCTCGAAGCCCCCGCCGGCACCGCCCGGTCCGCCCGCGGTGAAGCGGGCGCCGCCGTGCGCCATCTGGCGGATCGCGTCGTACTCCTCGCGCTGCTTGGGGTCGGCCAGCACCGAGTGCGCCTCGCCGACGTCCTTGAAACGCTGCTCGGCCGCCGGGTCGCCGGCGTTCTGGTCCGGGTGGTGCTTGCGGGCGAGCCGTCGGTAGGCCTTCTTGATCGTGGCCTGGTCGGCGTCCTTGGGGACGCCGAGCACGGCATAGAAGTCCTTCTCGAACCAGTCCTGCTGGGCCATGACGTCCTCCTCTCAGCCGTGGTCGGGGTGCGGGGTCGTGGGGTGCGTATGCCGCTCCGGTCTCACTCGGGGTCGGCGACGGCGACGCGCGCCGGCCGCAGGACCTGCTCGCCCGCCCGGTAGCCGGGCTGGAGGACCTGGACGACGAGGGTGCCCTCGGCGCCGTCGGGAAGGGCCGGGTTGTCACGGTGGGACTGGTCCCACTGGACGTGCATGAGGGCCTCGTGCTCCATCGGGTCGAACGGCTCGCCGACGGACCCGTAGCGGGCCAGACCGAACCGGCCGAGCGTCGCCTCGAGCTTGTCGGCGATCGCCGCGAACGGCCCGTCGGCGAGGTCGCCGTGCTCGCGCGCCAGGCCGATGTCGTCGAGCACCGGGAGCAGGGACTCCAGGACGTCTCGGACGGCGCGCTCCTGCATCGCCCCGCGGTCGCGGTCGACGCGGCGCTTGTAGTTGACGTACTCCGCCTGGAGGCGCTGCAGGTCGGCCAGCCGCTCGGCCGCCAGGGCGGTGTCGGGGTGGCCGTCGCCGTCGGCCGGGACCGGCGACGGGGCCGCCGGGGAGGCCGCCGCCGTGGGGGCCTCCCCGGGGGCCGTCCGCTCGTCGTTGACGGCCTCGGTGTTGACCGCCTCGGCGTCCTCCGGCGCGCCCGCCCCCGTGGGGGCGGACGCCCGGTCCTCGGCGGCGACGGCGGCCTCGGGGGCAGTCACGTCGTCACGAGGGGTGTCGGTCACTTGGTCTCCTCGTCCTCGTCGACGACCTCGGCGTCGACGACGTCGTCGTCGCCAGCCGAGGACTGCGCACCGGCGGAGCCGGCGCCGTCGTCGGTGGCGCCGGACGCGGCGTCCCCGGCCGCGGCATACATCGCCGCGCCCATCTTCTGGGACTCGTCGTTGAGCTTCTTGATCCGGGCGTTGATGTCCTCGGTGGTCGCGCCGGAGTCGGGCTTCACCACGTCCTTGAGGGCGGCGAGCGCCTCGTCGACCGGGCCGCGGGACTCCTGGGAGATCTTGTCCTTGTTCTCGTCGAGGAACTTCTCGGTCGAGAAGACGAGCGACTCGCCCGTGTTGCGGGCCTCGGTCTCCTCGCGCCGCTTGCGGTCCTCCTCGGCGTGCGCCTCGGCGTCCTTGACCATCTTGTCGATCTCGTCCTTGGACAGGGCCGAGCCGCCCGAGATCGTGATCTTCTGCTCCTTGCCGGTGCCGCGGTCCTTGGCCGTCACGTGGACGATGCCGTTGGCGTCGATGTCGAAGGTCACCTCGATCTGCGGGATGCCACGCGGTGCCGGGGCGATCCCGGAGAGCTCGAAGGTGCCGAGCGGCTTGTTCTGCTGGGCGATCTCGCGCTCACCCTGGAAGACCTGGATGAGGACCGAGGGCTGGTTGTCCTCGGCGGTCGAGAAGACCTCGGACCGCTTCGTCGGGATCGCGGTGTTGCGCTCGATGAGCTTGGTGAACAGCCCGCCCTTGGTCTCGATGCCGAGGCTGAGCGGCGTGACGTCGATGAGCAGGACGTCCTTGCGCTCCCCCTTGAGCACGCCCGCCTGGAGGGAGGCGCCCAGGGCGACGACCTCGTCGGGGTTGACGCCCTTGTTGGGCTCCTTGCCGCCGGTCAGCTCCTTGACGAGCTCGGTGACGGCGGGCATCCGGGTCGAGCCGCCGACGAGGACGACGTGGTCGATGTCGGACAGCGAGATGCCGGCGTCCTTGATGACGTTGTGGAACGGCTGCTTGGTCCGGTCGAGGAGGTCCTTGGTCATCTGCTCGAACTGGGCCCGGGTCAGGGTCTCGTCGAGGTGGATCGGCCCGTTCTCGGACATCGAGAGGTACTGCAGCGAGATGGTGGTGCTCGACGCGCCCGAGAGCTCCTTCTTGGCCTGCTCGGCGGCGTCGCGCAGCCGCTGCATCGCGATCTTGTCCTTGGCGAGGTCGACGCCCGACGAGGACTTCACCGTCGTCAGCAGGTGGTTGACGATGCGCTCGTCCCAGTCGTCGCCACCGAGCTTGTTGTCGCCGTTGGTGGCGCGGACCTGGATGGTGCTGAAGCCGTCCTCGGGGTCCTTGCCGACCTCGAGGAGCGAGACGTCGAAGGTGCCGCCGCCGAGGTCGAAGACGAGGATGAGCTCGTCCTCCTTGCCCTTGTCGAGGCCGTAGGCCAGCGCGGCCGCGGTCGGCTCGTTGATGATCCGCAGGACGTTGAGCCCCGCGATCTCGCCGGCCTCCTTGGTCGCCTGGCGCTCGTGGTCGTCGAAGTAGGCCGGAACGGTGATGACGGCGTCGGTCACGCTCTCGCCGAGGTAGGCCTCCGCGTCGCGCTTGAGCTTCTGGAGGATGCGGGCGCTGATCTCCTGGGCGGTGTACTGCTTGCCGTCGATGTCCGGGGAGCGCCAGTCGGTGCCCATGTGGCGCTTGACCGACCGGATCGTCCGGTCGGCGTTGGTGACGGCCTGACGCTTGGCGATCTCACCGACGAGGACCTCCCCGCTCTTGGAGAAGGCGACGACCGAGGGGGTCGTGCGGCCGCCCTCGGCGTTCGCGATGATCGTCGGCTCGCCGCCCTCGAGGACGGCGACGGCGGAGTTGGTGGTACCGAGGTCGATTCCGACCGCACGTGCCATGGTGAGTGCTCCTTGTGATGCTCGAGGTGGTGCTGCGGGTGTCCGTGGGCTCGCGCCGGGCTCGCCCGGGTTGAGTTGCTTGTGCTCAAGTTAGAGCCAGGGGTATGCCGTGAGCAAACCGGTCGCTGCAAACTTGCGTTCACCTGGCTCAACTCTCGGGCCCACCGGATGATTCCCGGGTCGCCACCCCGCGCGCCCTCCGCACCGGTGGCACCCGGCCGGCCGTGACCCCCGGCATACGCCGTCCTCGGGGCCGGCCCACCGACCTACGCTGGAGGCGGACGCAGGGAGGTCCGGATGCGGTACTGCATCGGCGTCGTCGTCGCGATCGTTCTGGGGACCGCGGCGTGCACGGGCGGCTCGCCCGGCCCCTCGACGGGCTCGACGACCACGGCGAGCCCGACCCCCACCGCCACCGCGACCACCACCGCCACGGCCACCGTCACCCGGACGGCCACCCTCCCGGCGGGGTTCGCCACCACGGCCGCCAGTTCTCCCGGCTTCCCGGCCGCCACCGCCCACGTCATCGGGAGCGCGGTCCGGGTCGGCGGGCACGGCACCTACGACCGGGTCGTCTACGAGTTCGCCGGGACCGGGGCGCCGGCATTCCGGGTCCGCTATGTCGCCCGGCCCATCGGCGACCCCAGCGGCAGCCCGGTGCTGGTTCGCGGCGCGGCCTACCTCGAGGTGGTCGTCAGCGGGCTCGGCTACCCGGAGCCCGGCGACCCGGAGCCGCAGCAGCTGTCCACGGCCGCCCTCGCCGGGACCGTCGTCGCGGAGTCGGGGGTGCTCTACGGCGGGTTCGAGGGGACCGGCCAGACCTTCATCGGCGTGCGCGACCGGGTGCGTGCCTTCCGGGCGTACGCCCTCGCCGGACCACCGCGGCTCGTCGTCGACATCGCCACGGGGTAGTCGGCATACCGGGCGGGGCGGCCCCGGGTGGGAGGAGAGTGGGGCCATGACGACGGACCCGGCCCACACCCTCAGCCCCGCCCTCGCCGCGATCGCCGAGCGGCTGCACGGTCTGCCCGGTGAGGCGCACCGGGTCGTCTCGCCCCTCGGGGTGTGGCTGCTCCTGGCCAGGGTCGCCCGGGCCGCCGAGGGCGAGACCGGCGACCTCGACGTCGCCCTGGGTATGCCGCGGGCGCGCGCCGTCGAGCTCGCCGACCGGCTCGTCGGCAGCCCGCACCCCGTCGTGCTCGACGCCTTCGCCGCGTGGGTCCGCGAGGAGTGGCGGACCGACGCGGTCCGGGCGTTCTTCGACGCGCTCCCCGGCGACGTCACGAGCGGGACGATGCCCACGCAGCGCGAGGCCGATGCCTGGGCGAGCGAGAAGACCGACGGCCTCATCACCGAGTACCCCCTCTCCCTGGGCTCCGGCGTCCTCATCACCCTGGCCAACGCGCTGGCGACCCGGGTCGGCTGGATCGAGCCGTTCCGGACCGTTCCGGCCGGCGGGTCCGACGGCCTCGGGGCCGGTCCGTTCGCGGGAGCGGTGACCCGCGCCCTCGTGGCCGCGCCGGGCGTCGGCCACGGCGCCTGGCTGGCCTCCTCCCCGATCGGCCCGGTCGCCGTGCACGTCGCCCGCGCCGAGGGGCTCGACGTGTGGTCGGTCATCGCCGACCCGGCCGCCCAGCCCCGCGAGGTGCTCCGCACGGCGTACGCGCTCGTGGCCGGGAACGCCCCACCGCTGCCCCTGTCGTCGCTCCCGCTGGGCGACGGGCCCGCCTGGACGATCGAGGAGATCAGGGCGACCGCATCACCGGCCGAGCGGCGCACCGGACGGGTCGCCTCGGTGACGGTGCCGGCCTGGTCGGCCCGGGCGACCCTCGACCTCACCGCCGACCCCGCGCTCGGCTTCCCCGCCGCCGGTGACGTCCTGGGCGCCCTGCTTGGCCGGCCCGGGCTCGAGCTGCTCGCGGTCCAGTCCGCGGTGGCCCGCTACCACCGGGTCGGCTTCGAGGCGGCCGCCGTCACGGCCATCGCCATGCGCACGTCCGCGGTGATCCACGAGGAGGGACCGCTGCGGGTCGCCCGGCTTCGCTTCGGTCACCCGTATGCCGCGGTCGCCGTCGCCCGGCCCACCCCGGGCCGGGGCGGGGGCGAGGACCCGTGGGACGGCATACCCGTGTTCTCGGCCTGGGTCGCGGCCGCCGAGGAGCCGCAGGACTGAGGCCCTCGGGCGCGGCGGGAAGCTCGCCGGGTCAGACCCGGCGCGGCACCGCCCCGGTCCAGGTGAGGACGCGGCACATGATCCGGTGCCCGCGGTCCCCGTCGGCGTGGAACATGATCGGGCAGCCGCCGTCGATGACGGTGAGGCCGTGCTCGCGCCCCCAGGCCGCCGCCGTGTGCGAGACGGAGCCGCCGCCGAAGGAGCGGTGCATCCAGACCCGGGGGATGCCGAGCTCGGCCGCCTCCTCCATCGTGTCCTGGGCGTGCTGCGGGGCCGTGGCGATGACGACACCGTCGACCCCACCCGGGATGGAGCGCAGGTCGGGGTAGGCGCGGTCGCCCTCGACCTCCTCGACGCTCGGGTTGACGGCGAACACCTCGTAGCCGTGGTCGCGCAGCCAGGTGTAGACGGCGTTGCTGCCGTGTCCCTTCGGCGCGTGGGACACCCCGGTGACGGCGATCCTGCGGCCCTCGAGGAACTCGGCTGCCGCGGTGCGGGTGGTCGTGGTCATGGCGGCACCTCCTCGGTTCGATGGTTCCACCGTGGTCCCTGCCGCGCGGTATGCCGTCCACCACACCCCCTCCGCTGCCGGCATGAGGAGGGCAGGACGGGGGGTGTGGTGGGGCCCGTCGTGGGTACTCTCGAAGGGCCAGGAGCGCTGTCGATCACCACCACTGACGAGGAGGTCCGACATGACACCTGCGACCGTTCCCGACGACGCCCGCCCGACCACCGGCAGGCCGACCGACTCCCCGAGCCCCGGGGCCGAGGCCGTCGACTGGACCGACGAGGCCGCGTTCGAACGCGCCGAGGAGGCCCGAACCGTCGAGCCGGGCGACGACACCCCCGCCGACGACCTCCGCGCCACGTTCCCGGCCGAGGCCGACGAGGCCGACGTCCTCGACCAGCTCATGGACGCGGGCGGGGACGACGAGGACGACCTGCCACGCACCGTGGAGTCATGACCCAGCGCGAGCGCGTCATGGCGCTCCTGGCCGAGCACGGACGGACGTATGCCGCGGAGGCCGGAATCACCCTGCGGGACAAGCCGTCCCCGCTGTTCCAGCTCCTCGCCCTCAGCCTGCTCGCCTCGACGCGGATCTCCGCCTCCGTCGCCGTGGCAGCGGCGCGTGAGCTCTGGGCGGCGAGGTGGCGGACCCCGCAGCGGATGCGCGCAGGCACCTGGCAGGAGCGGGTCGACGCCCTGGGCCGCGGCGGCTACCGGCGCTACGACGAGAGCACCGCGACGAGGCTCGACGAGCTGGCCGCCCGCCTCGTCGACGTCCACCACGGCGACCTGCGTCGGCTGCGCCCCGCCGACCACGAGGACGTGGGACGGCTCCGCGACGGCCTGACCGCCTTCACCGGCATCGGCCCGGTCGGCGCCGACATCTTCTGCCGCGAGGTGCAGGACGTCTGGCCCGAGGTGGCGCCGTGGTTCGACGACCGGGCCCTGGCCGGTGCCGAGGCCGCCGGTCTGCCGACGGACCCCCACCGGCTGGCCGACCTGGCCCCGAGCGGCCGGGTCGCCGACCTCGCCGCCGCCCTGGTCCGCTCGCACTGACCGCTGGCACTGACTGCTGGCACTGACCGCACGGGCGCGGCATACCCGTGCGGCCGGTGCGCCCACGCCACCAGCCTCAGCGCCCGTCCGGGCCCGGACGCGAACCGGCCCCGGACGGGAGTGTTCCCGTCCGGGGCCGGTCGACGGCGCCCTCCCGCCCCTGCACGGGGGCACCGTCGCGGTCGGCGACGCGGAACGACAGCATCAGGCCCGCGCCGCCGACGCCGGTCGGTCAGGCGCCGGCCGTGATCGTCTCGCGCGATGCCGGGTGGGCCACCGAGATCTTGCGCGGCTTGGCCTCCTCGGCCACGGGGATCGTCAGGGTGAGGACGCCGTCCTTGTACTCGGCCTCGATCCTGTCGAGGGCGACGCCGTAGCCGAGCGTGAGCTGCCGGGCGAAGGTCCCGCTGGGCCGCTCGTGCGAGAGCCACTGGACCTCGGCCTCGCGGTCGGCGCGGCGCTCGGCGCGGATGGTGAGCGTGCGGTCCTCGACGTCGACGTCGATCGTGCTCGGGTCCACCCCGGGCAGGTCGATGCAGGCGACGAAGTTCTCGCCGTCACGGAAGAGGTCCATCGGCATGGCCGTGGACGCGGGGGTGCGGGTGGCCGCCGAGAAGATGCGGTCCATCTCGCGGAAGGGGTCGAACGTGGTTGCCATGGTGGTTACCTCCGGGTGGTGATGACCGGTTCGGGTGCTTGGGCGATGTCGCGCGACCATCTCTTGCGGGATCATCGCTCGGCATTCATGAGTGCCAACGACTCAACTTTGGATTGTGTTCCCGAGGGGCACGGCCGTCAAGCCGCGCTGTCCGACCACGCGGGCACACTGGTTGGCCATGGACCCTGTGACGCACACGGACCGCGGCGCCCACCCCATCCAGGTCGTCATCGACGCCACCGACCCGGCCGCGCTCGCGGCGTTCTGGGCCGCCGCCCTCGACGGACGGGGGTATGCCGTGCCGGGCCCGCCCGGTGGCTTCCCCGACTGGCCGGCGTTCCTCGCGGCACAGGGCGTGCCGCCCGAGCGGTGGAACGACGCCTCGGCGATCGAGGCGCCCGGTCACCCACGGATCTTCTTCCAGAGGGTGCCCGAGCCCAAGACGGTCAAGAACCGGGTGCACCTCGACCTGCTCAGCGGAGGGGGACCGACGGTCCCCCTCGAGGAGCAGCGGGCCAGGGTCGCCGCCGCCGTGGCCACCCTCGAGGCGCTCGGCGCGACCCGCGTCGAGGAGCACACCGAGCTCGGCATGCACTGGGTCGTCCTGCGCGACCCGGAGGGCAACGAGTTCTGCGCCTGACCTCTCGGCGAGCCGCCCGGCGGGACCCACCGTCAGCCGACGTGCGTCCCGGTCAGCCAGGTCAGGGCGCCGTCGACGTCACCCACCGTCCAGGTCGCGCCCTGGGGCGAGGCGAGGTTCGCCCGTCCCTCGGCGCTGAGGAAGCGCCGCAGCGTCGCCGGCGGCTGCGCCCCCGCGGTGTCGGGGGTCCCCTCCTCGAGCCATCGCTCGTGCCCGTGGCCGTCGACGACGATGACGACGTCCTGGTGGTCGATGTCGTAGGTGAGCGGCCGGCCGGTCAGCCAGTCCTTGGCCGGCGGGCTGCCCTCGGGGACCTTCTGCACCGCGACCCCGAGGGACGCCCACAGGGCGGCGATGTCGGCGGGCGAGCCGGTGAGCAGGTCCCAGCCCGCGGGAGCGTCGAAGAGCCGCCGGTATGCCGCGAGCTTGGCGACGGTGTCGCGCTGCGGGTCGATGGTGATCTCGAGGAAGCGCACCCGGGAGGAGCCGAGCCCCGCGCGCTGCGCGGCGGCGGCGGCGTCGCGCATGTTGACGCTCGTCATCGGGCAGATCTCCTGGCAGTCGGTCATGAAGTCCGCGATGACGAGGTCGGTGCCGGCGAGCGAGCCCAGGGTGAGGTGGTGTCCGGCCTGGTCGGTGAGGACGATCGAGCGCACGGCGGGGGTCAGTGCCAGGTCGAAGGCCGTCCCCGCCGTCGGGGTCGGACGGCTCGTGCCGGTGACACCGGACGACACCGGGCCCGCGGCGCCTCCCGAGGGGCTCGCGGCACAACCGGCGACCGCGAGGGCGAGGGCGCCGGCCGCGAGGAGGGAGGGGAGGCGGCTCACGGCCGGCAGGCTAGGGGTGCTTCCTGGACGACGGCCGGGAGCGGGCGGGGCGGTGATCGACCGCTACGGCGCTCGCCCGAGAGCCGTCGCCGAGGGACTCCGCGGCGGCGCAGCCGCCCCTCGACGGCGGGTGCGACGATGGGCCGATGGACGGACGGAGCCCGAGCCGCACGGCGTGGGGCGCCGCCAACCACCGGGCGGCCCACCAGCTCCTCGAGCACGGCTCGATCTTCCTCGACCCCGCCGCCGTGACCATCGTGGACCACCCCGAGGCGGTCATCGCCGAGGACGCCAGGGCGCACCCGCAGCGGACGCCGATGCGGCTGTTCATCGCCGCACGGCACCGTCGCGGTGACGAGGTCGTCGCCGCGGCCGTCGGGCGCGGCACCCGGCAGGTGGTCGTCCTCGGGGCCGGGCTGGACACGACGGCATACCGGCTGGTGGCCCCCGCGGGGACCCGCGTCCTCGAGGTCGACCACCCCGCCACCCAGCAGTGGAAGCGCGAGCAGGTCGCCCGGTCGGGGCTGGAGCCCCGGACCGAGCTGGCCCATGTCGGGGTCGACCTCGAACGCGAGCCGCTGCTCGACGCGCTGGCGGCCGCCGGCCTCGACCCCCGGGCCGGGACGGTCGTCCTCTGGCTCGGGGTCGTGCCCTACCTGACCCGCCCGGCGATCGGGGCCACGCTGCGGGCGATCGGGTCGCTCGGCGGCGCCGAGGTGGTCCTCGACTACAGCGAACCCGCCTCGGCGCACTCGCCGCAGATGCGGGCCTGGCGCGAGGCGCGGGCCGCCCGGGTCGCGGCCGTCGGCGAACCCTGGCTCAGCCACTACGAGCCGGGCGAGATGCACGCCGTGCTCGAGGAGGCCGGGCTGGGCGTCGTCCGCGACGACGGCGCCGGGGGTCTCATCCGCGGCTACCTCGGCCTGCCGCCCGATCCGTCCCGGGCCTCCGGTGGCCACATCCTCCATGCGGCCACCGGAGGCTGACGCTCAGGCCCTGCCGACGAGCGGTCCGATGGCGGAGGCCGCCATCTCGACGGCTCCGGGCCGGTGGCCGTTGCCGACCATGTTGAAGATGACGCCGTCGACGCCCTGGTCGAGGACGCGGGTGCGCAACTGCTCGGCGACCTCGTCGGGGGTGCCGACGAACTGGCGGTCGGTGGCGAGCCGGCGGGTGTCGGCGTCCATCGCGTCGAGGTCGACGCCCCGGCTGCGCAGGAAGTCCTTCTGCATCCGGCGCGCGACGTCGCCGTCCTCGTCCATCATGACGAACGCGAGGTAGCTCGTCTCGAGCGAGGACCGGTCGCGGCCCTCCTCCTCGCAGCGCTGGGCGAGGGCGTCGAGCTTGGCGGGCAGGTCCGAGGCGTTGCAGATGAGGTTGAGGTGCGCGGCATACCGCGCCGCGAACCGGAACGTCTTCTTCTCACCGCCGCCACCGATGAGGATGGGCAGGTCGTCGCGCAGCCGCGGCTCGTTCATGGCCTTCTCGGTGTGGTACCAGGCGCCGCTCACGGTGGGTCGTCCGCCGCGCAGCATCGGCTCGATGATCTGGAGCGCCTCGTCGAGCCGGTTGAACCGGTCGGTGAAGGTGCCGAACTCGAAGCCGAGCTGGGTGTGCTCGAGCTCGAACCACCCGGCGCCGATGCCGAGAACGGCGCGGCCGCCACTGACCATGTCGAGGGTCGTCACGGCCTTCGCGAGCAGGGTCGGGTTGCGGTAGGTGTTGCCGGTCACGAGGGTCGACAGCTGGACCCGCTCGGTGGCGGTCGCGAGGGCGCCGAGGAGGGTGTAGGCCTCCATCATCGGCTGGTCCGGGTCGCCGATCCCGGGGAGCTGGTAGAAGTGGTCCATCACGAACACGGCGTCGAAGCCGCTGCGGTCGGCCTCCTGTGCCTGCCGGATGACCGTCGGCACGATGTCGGCGGCAACGCCGCCGGGGTAGCTGAAGTTCGGGATCTGGTAGCCCAGTCGGATGCTCATGGCTGCACCGTATGCCGCGGACCTGACCCGCGGGCCGGGCTGACCCTGAGCGTCGGCTGGGAGGACGGTGGGCGCGCCCCCCCCGCCGCCCGCCGGCGACCCTCGACCACCCCCAGGTGGCGCGGCATACCCGCGTTAACCTCGACGGGTGAGCCCGACCGAGACCCCGCCACCCGCGGACCAGGTGGAGCCGCTGTCGACCCGGGCCTGGCGGCGGTTCGTGGCCCTGGGCGACTCCTTCACCGAGGGGCTCATGGACCCCGACCCGTCGGCGCCCGACCGCTACGTGGGGTGGGCGGACCGGCTGGCCGACCGGCTCGCCCAGCGCAACGCCGCCGACGGACTCGACTTCGGCTATGCGAACCTCGCCGTCCGCGGGCTCCGGCTGGACGAGGTCATCGCCACCCAGCTCGACGCCGCCCTGGAGCTGACCCCCGACCTGGTCAGCCTGTGCGCCGGCGGCAACGACTACCTGCGCTGGAGCGTCGACCAGGACGTCATCGCCGACGAGCTGGAGGACGCGGTCGTCCGGATCCGCGAGACCGGCGCCGACGTCCTGCTCGTCACCGCGCCCGACATCAGCCGGATGCCCGTCGTCCGGGCCATCACCCACCGGATGGCCGTCTACACGGCCAACGTCTGGGGCATCGCCCAGCGCAACGACGCCTTCGTCGCCGACATCTGGTCGCTGCGCGCCCTGCGCGACCCCGCGCTGTGGGCCGAGGACCGCATCCACTTCACCCCCGAGGGGCACCGCCGCATCGCCGCCGCCGCGGCCTGGACGCTCGGCGTCGACCCCGGCGAGTCCGAGGACTGGCTGACACCGCTGGAGCCCGCCCTGCGGCTGACCCGGCTCGGCAGCGTCGCCGCCAACCGCGCGTGGGCGGCCGAGCACCTCGCACCGTGGATCGGGCGGCACCTGCGCGGGCAGCGCTCGGGGGACGGCGTCCTGCCCAAGCGGCCGGTCCTCGAGCCGATCGACGCGGTCGAGGTGCTCGAGGCGCTCGAGGCGACCGGCACACTGGACGCTGCCGGAGCGCTGGACGCGACCGGGACGCTCGCGCAGTCCCCCCTCGAGGCGACCGAGGCGGCCGACGCGTCCCGCGAGGCGGCCGCCGCGCCTGCGGAGGAGCCGCCCCGCGCGTCGGCGTGACACGGCGGCCCCGTCCGGCTGTAGTGAAACCCGTGCGTCGCGAGGAGCAGATCGGGTGGGGGATGTTCGTCGTCAGCGCCGTGCTCTTCGGCTGGTCGGGGATCCGCTCGGGCGACCCGCTCGCTCTCGCCGGGAGCATCGTCTTCGGCCTGGCGTGCTTCCTCTTCCTCATGCCCGACCGGCGCAACCGCTCCCGCGACGACGAGCGCTGAGCCCCGCGACGAGGCGGCCCCGCCGGGCGACGACCGGCCGTCCTAGCCGGGGGTGAGGGCCGAGCGCAGCCGCGCGGCATACGAGCGCAGCTCGGCCGCGTCGGCGTACGTCTGACGCGGCCAGAAGAACCCCCGTAGCCCGTCGCCCTTGGTCCTCGGGACGACGTGGCAGTGCAGGTGCGGGACCGACTGCGACACGACGTTGTTCACGGCGACGAAGGACCCCTGCGCGCCGAGCCCCTGGACCATGGCCGCGGCGAGCCGCTGGGTCGCGGCGACGAAGGGCTCGCGCAGGGCCGGCGGCAGGTCGGGGAGGGTGTCGACGTGGTCGCGGGGGATGAGCAGGGTGTGCCCCTTGAAGACCGGGCGGTGGTCGAGGAAGGCGACGAGCCGCTCGTCGGACCAGACGACCTCGGCCTCGACGGAGCCCGCCCCGACCCGGCAGAACAGACAGTCCTCCATCGCTGCAGCGTAGGCGGTGGGTGGGACGCCGGCCGGTCAGCCCGGCGTCTCCTCCAGGGGCAGGGCGACCCGGGCCTCGGGGGTCGCGGCCGGCGGCGAGACCCGGGGGACGAGGGTCTCGCGGGTAGCCACCCACGGCACCGCGGCGAGCACCCCGATGGCGCCCGTGACGGCGAACGCCACCCCGAAGCTGCCGCGGTCGACGAGCACCCCGGCGAGCACCGGCCCGACGATGGTCCCCAGGTCCTGGGACATCTGGAATGCCGCGAGCGCCGGTCCCCCGTTGCGCTCCCGGCCGACGATGTCGGCGAGGGCCGCCTGCTGGGCGGGGTTGAGGGTCCCCGCCCCGATGCCGGCCACGACCGAGACCGCGACGAGCGTCGGCAGGTTCGAGGCGAGGCCGGTGACGGCGGTGGCCAGGCCGCTGACGACGAGGCCGGTGATGATGAAGGGGCGCCGGCCGAGCCGGTCGGTGGCCCGCCCCGAGACGGTGAGCCCGACGGCGTTGCCGGCGGCGAAGACGGCCAGGGCCATGCCGGCCACCCACGGCTCCTTGCCCACGACGGCCGCCGCGAAGAGCGGGAGGATCGCGTTGCGGACCCCGAAGTTCGCCCAGCCGTTGGCGAAGCCCGACGCGATCGCGGAGCGGTAGGCCTTGTCGCGCAACGCCTCCCGCACCGACAGCGGTGGCAGCGTGTGGGCGCCGTGTGCGGGCTTGAGGGCATCGGGGTGGATGAACACCGCGACGAGGGCCGCGGCGAGGAGGAGGGCCGCGGCATACACGAGGAAGGGGACCCGCAGGCCGAGGCTCCCGAGCGTCCCACCGACCGCGGGCCCGCCGATCCCGCCGAGGAGGAACGCCGACCCGTAGGCCGAGGACACCCTGCCGCGGATCGCCGGGGGCGCGAGCCGGACGATGAGGGCGACCGCCGAGACGGTGAACATCACCGACCCGATGCCGCCGACACCGCGGAACAGCAGCAGCTGCCAGTAGGTGCGCGCGAAGGCGGTGGCGCCCGTGGAGATGGCGACGATGACGAGACCGAGGAGATAGACGGGGCGCTCGCCGAGCCGCGCGATGAGCCGCCCACCGCCGGGGGCGAAGACGAGGCGGAAGAACGCGAACGCGCTGACGACGATCGAGCTCGCGGTGGCACCCACCCCGAAGCTCTGGGCGAACTGCGGCAGGACGGGGGTGATGAGCCCGAAGCCGAGGGCGATGACGAAGGCCGCGGCGATGAGGACCCAGATCGCTCTGGGGATCCGGTCGCGTTCGGGCACGGTGGGACCAACAGCCATGACGCCCCGAGTATGCCGTGCGCCCGGGGGCGCTCCGGACCGGCCCTCCAGGTGGGGCGCGCTCGGGGCTACCGTGTCGGCCATGACGATCCCCACCCTCAAGGACCGATGGAGCACCCGACCGGCTCTGGGGGCGTGGATGTTCCTCCGTGAGCCGATGACGGCCGAGGCGGCGGCCCGGGCCGGCTACGACTACGTCGTCGTCGACCTCCAGCACGGGGTCGCCTCCGAGCCGGAGGCCCTGGCGATGATGCAGGCGGCCGAGGCGGCGGGTGCCATCCCCGTCGCCCGGGTCTCGACGAACCACCCGACGACGATCGGACGGGCCCTGGACTCCGGGGCGCTGGCCGTCATCGTGCCGATGGTCAACGACGCCGAGGCGGCCCGGGCCGCCGTCGCCGCGTCCCGCTACGCCCCCGAGGGGACACGCAGCTACGGGCCGGTCGCGGCGACCAGCCGCTACAGCGACGACTACGCCCGGGTCGCGAACCGAACGGTGACGTGCATCGTCATGATCGAGACCGCCGAGGCGCTGGACAACCTCGACGACATCCTCTCGGTCCCCGGCGTCGACGCCGTCTATGTGGGCCCGGTCGACCTCTCGCTCACCCTCGGCCTGCCACCGGACACCGACCACGACGACGAGCGCTTCACGTCGGCGATCTCCTCGATCCTGCAGGCCTGCGAGCGCCACGGGGTCGTGCCCGGCATCCACGCCGACCCCCGGCTGGCCGCGAAGTGGTCGGCCCGGGGCTTCCGGATGATCACCGTCGGCTACGACCAGTTCTCGGTCCTGGCCGGTCTGCGCGGCGACCTGGCCGTCGCCCGGGGCGGGATCGGGGCCTCCTAGCTCACGGCGAGAGCGGTCAGGCCGCTCATCGTCGGGACGACGACGAGGCCCGCGACGAGCACCGGCGAGGCGAACCGGCTCGTCGTCCCGACGATGAGCGAGGTGACCTGCCGGCCGGTGGCCTCGTCGAGCACGTGGAGCCGCCCGCCCACCGGGTCGAGGGCCCACACGGCACCGGCGCCGACGACCGGGGACCCGGCGACGGCGGCCGCCGCCTTCCACCCCGCGCGCAGGGTGCTCGAGCCGACCTCCACCCGCAGCACCCCGTCGCGGCAGGGGACGAACGCGGCCCGGGCCGTCGGGTCGAAGGCGCTCCCGCCGAAGCCGGCGCACCCGCCCAACCGGGCGAGCTGGCCGCCGATGCCGCCCAGCCGGGCCGCGTCGAGGAGGTAGACCTCGGCATCCTTGCCCGAGACGAGGACCCGTCCCGAGCCGAGCAGCATCGGCCCGGTGCTGCCGAGATCCTGGTCCGCGGCGTTCTGGGAGCCCCAGGAGCTGGGCGCGAAGACGTCGAGCCGGCGCGACAGGTCGGGCGCCAGCCGCAGCACCGAGTCGCTGCCGTCGTAGCGCCCGCCCGTGCTCGCGCCGTTGCCCACCGCCACCCAGACGTCCCCCGCCGCGTCGACGGCCACGCCGGAGGCGGCCCAGATGCCGCCCTCGCGAGCCGTCGGGACGGCATACGCCGTCGTGGCCCCGGTGCCGTCGACCGGCGTCGCGGTGACGTAGCCGACGTAGTTGCCGCAGTCCCCCTCGAGGCCACCGAAGGGGACATAGACGCGTCCCCCGGCGACCGCGAGGGCGCCGCGCTGCTGCTCGGCGCGCTGGTCGCGGCGGGTCACGTCGAGCGAGGTCCGCCGGCGCACCGCACCGGTCGCGGCGTCGAGCTCGACGAGGGTATGCCGGGCGCCGGTCGTCTCCGTCACGACGTAGACCGACCCGCTCGTCGCGTCGTAGGCGGGGGTTCCGGTGATCCCGAGGGGGTCGATGTTGCCGCAGGGGAGCTGGGACCGCGGCACCGGGGTTCCGAGGTGCCGGCGCCAGCGCACCTGCCCGGTCGCGCGGTCCAGGCCGTAGACGGTGTCGTTCTCGCTCGCGGCGACGACGAGGTCGCCGATGACGAGCGGCTGCCCGTAGACCGCGCCGTCGAGGCGCGCCCGCCATGCCGGGGCGAGCCGGTGGACGGGCGCCAGGTCCGGCACGAAGCCGGTCCGGTCCGCCGTCCGGTGGTAGGTCGGCCAGTCCGCCGCCGCGGGGGTCGCCGACGGGCTCGCCGACGCGGTGGTGGCCGAGGCCGTCGGCGTTGCGGTCCCGGTACCCCCCGACGCGGTCGCGTGCGGGGAGGAGCCCGACGTGCACCCGGCCGCCAGGGCCGCGGCGGCGAGCACCGTCGCGAGGAGCGACACGCGGGCGGCGGCACGGACCATCGCCCGACCCTAGCCCGGGCGGACCGCCTCCGCGCGTCCGGAGCGGGTCCTCACCCTGCGGCGAGCGCGACGAGGAGGGGCACGAGCGCGGCGACGACGACGAGCCAGTCGGCGCCGCACCAGCGGGCCGCGGCATACCAGCTCCGGCGGTATGCCGTCGCGAAGCCGCGCGCGTCCATCGCCACCGCGAGCTGGGCGGCCGCGCCGAGCGATCGGACGAGCAGGCCCATGGTCAGGGCACCGAGGTGGGCCACAACGGTTCTGGGCGAGCGGCGGTCGAGCGCCAGGCCCCGGACCCGCCGGGCCCGGCCGATCTCGGCCCAGATGTCGGCGAAGGTGCTCACCCGCTGCAGGGCCGCCGCCACCGCGACGACGGGCCGGGCGGGCAGCCGCAGCCGCTGGCCGAGGTGGTCGCCCAGCTCGTCGGGGTCGACGAGCGGGATGAGGGCCGCGGACGGCGCGACGATGATGACGACCCGCAGGGCCACGGTCGCCGCGACGGACAGGTCGTGTCCCGCCAGCAGCCAGGTTGACCAGCCCGCCGTGGCCGCGCCGACCGCCCCCGGCAGGAGGCGGAGCCCGAGCCGGCGCAGCCGACCCTGCGGCCCCGGGCCCGACCCGGGCGCGAGGAGCCCCACGGCGAGGAGAAGGGCCTGCGCGGCCAGGACGGCGAGCGAGGTCTGCCAGCGGGCCGCCATGACGCCCGCCGGGATCGCGAGGAAGGCCGCCGCCAGGAGGGACAGCGGTCCGGCGCGGGCGGCGAGCGGTCGGCGCCGGTCCGGCTCGGGCGGCACGGGAGCCGGCGGGACGAGGTCGAGGCGGGCGTCGGCGGCGGTGATCGCCGCGGGGTCGTGGGTCGCGACGACGCTCGCCCGACCCGACCGACGGTGTGCGTCGACGATGCCCATCACCGCGGCCCAGGTGTGCCGGTCCTGGCCGACGGTCGGCTCGTCGGCGAGGAGGAGGTCCGGTCCGTGCAGGACGGCTGCGGCCAGCGCCAGCCGGCGCTGTTCACCTCCGGACAGCTCCCGGGGGTCGGCCCGCTCGAGATGCGCCAGGCCGAGGACGGCGAGCAGCTCACGACCGCGGTCTCGGGCCTCCGTCTCGTCGCGCCCGAGCGACCTCGTCGTCACGAGCAGCTCGTCGACGACGCTGCGGGCGACGAGCGCCGAGCTCGACCACTGGGGCACCCAGGCGAGGGCGGCGGCGAGCGCCCGCGAGGACAGGTCGGCGACCGGTGTCGCGCCCGACCGGGGCGCCTGGACCGACACCGCGCCGGCGGCAGGGCGCAGGAAGCCGGCGAGGGCCAGCAGCAGGGTCGACTTGCCCGACCCACTCGCCCCGACCACGGCCGTGCTCGTCCCGGGGTCGGGAGCCAGCGAGCGGTCGGTGCGCAGGGCGGTGACGGTCCGGGTGGCGCCGTCGAGGAGCCGCACCGTCCGGTCCACCCGAAGTGCCGTGGCCGCGAGCTGCCGCGGGTATGCCGCGGGCCCGCGCTCCGCTGCCGGCTCGAGGAGGCGGGTCGGCACCGCGACCGGCACCGGGGGCGGCGCCCCCGGGACCCAGATGCCCAGCTCGAGGAGCCTTTCGCCCTCGACGGCCAGCACCTCGTGCACCGGGCCGTCGGCGACCACCCGGCCCTGCGCGTCGAGGACGACGAGCCGCTCGACGAGGTCGACCCACGGTCCCAGGACGTGCTCGACGACGACGGTCGTCACCGGCGTGGCGGCCAGCACGTCGGCGACCGACCGGCGGACGGCCTCGGCGTTGTCGGGGTCGAGCATCGCCGTCGGCTCGTCGAGGAGCAGCACGCTCGGCGCGAGCGCGAGCGCACCGGCGAGGGCCAGCCGCTGCGTCTCACCACCGGAGAGCGCACCGGTGGGGGTGTCCTCGGGCATCCTCATCCGGACGGCGGCGAGCGCGGCGGTGACGGTGCCGGGCATGGCGGCCGGCGGCATACCCACGTTCTCGAGACCGAAGGCGACGTCCCGCCCGACCGTCGCGGCGACGACGCCGGCGCCCGGCTCCTGGAGGACCATCCCGACCTCGCCCGCCCGCGCGCCCGGCGCCGCGCCGTCGATCGTCACCGTGCCCCGGAGCTCTCCGGCGTCGGCGGTCTCGAGCAGCCCGGCGAGGGCCCGGAGCAGGGTCGACTTGCCCGAGCCGCTCGGTCCGACGAGGAGCACCCGCTGACCGGCGGGGATGACGAGGTCGAGGTCGGCGAGCACCGGCTCGCGACGCCCGTAGGGTCGCCAGGTCAGCCCGCGGACGACGACCTCGCCGCCGCGGGCCTGCGGCGTCGTCCGGGACGCAGGGGTCGAGCCGGACCCGGGGGCGGGTACCGGCGACGGGCCGGGTTCCGGCGACGGGCCGAGGTCCGCCGACGGAGCCCTTCCCGTGGCGGGGCGGTGGCCTCGCTCAGACAGCGCGGGACTCCCGGAGCTCCTGGCCCGCAGGGAAGGCCCGCAGCGCTCCGGCCCGGGCCAGGGCACGGGTGAGCAGCCAGCCGACGCCGCCGGCCACGACCAGTCCCGAGGAGGCCATCGCGGCGAGGTAGACGAGCTTGTCACCGAGCGGCCAGGCCGAGGCCCAGGCCCCGGCACCGGCCACGTCGCCGACCCCCGGGATGGAGCTGACCCAGCTCGGGACCGTGAAGGTCTCGAACAGCCACTCCAGCGGCGCACTGGCGGCTCCCGCCACGACGGCGGCGACGACCCCGAAGGTCGAGTAGCCGAGGACGGCGAAGACGAGCTCGGCACCGAGGCCCTGGAGGATCCCCGACATGAGGACCGTCGCACCCCACTCGGTCCCCGGCACCATCGACATGAGGGCCGCGACGACCTCGGCGAAGAGCGCGGCACCGGGGCGGCGGACGACAAGGCCGCCGACGACCCCGGCCATGAACCAGGGGCCCGCGAAGATGCCGGTGAGCGGCTGGTAGGCGATGTTGAGGGCAGTGACCGGGCCGTTGTAGGCGATGTCCCAGCCCCAGTAGGCGATCCCGAACGCGGCGCCGAGGAAGGCGACGGTCAGCAGGTCGACGGTGCGCCAGCGCGCGAGCGGCGCCGTGGCGCGGATGCTGCGTCGGGCCGCGCCCGACGCCATGGTGGTGGTGGTGGTGCCCATCTGGTGTCCTCCCGTGGTAGCCATCGGATACCCGGGGGAGGTGAGCCGGCGGCATACGCACGTATGCCGGTGACCCACCTGAGATCCCGACTTCCTTCGCCGGTGCTAACCGGATCAGGTTCGAGGGTCTGCGGTGTTCCGCACTCTCAGCGCGCGAGCGCTCCCCTGTCGTTGCGCCTCCAGGTTAGCGCAGCCCCCGATGTGGGAAGGTGTGAGGAGGCAGCAGGCCACCCCGGCGGCCCCATCGGGGACGACCACCCCAGCCCATCTGACAGGGAGCGACCATGGGCAAGATGACCTGGAAGATCCTCGGCACCGGAGCCGCGGCGCTGGCCGCCGTCGTCGCGACCAAGCTCGTCGACGTGATCTGGGAGAAGGCCGGCCAGGACACCGGACTCGACCCACGCGACCCCGAGGCCCCCCTCGTCAAGGCGCTGTCGTATGCCGCGGTGAGCGGGCTGGCCGTCGGCGCCGCCCGCACCCTCGCGACGCGCCGGGCGGCGGCGTACTACGCCCACTCGGCCGGCCACCTGCCCGAGGAGCTCCGCAAGGAGAGCTGAGCCCCGCACTGACCGCGGGCCGGAGGGTTCGAGGTTTCGGCCTGCTCCCAGCAGCCCTCCGCCTGCCTGCTCCGCCTGCCCTGCTCCCGTCCGTGTCGACGGCCCGCGAGCGGCCTCAGGCCACGACGAGGGACCGGGCGACCGGCACGCCCGGGCGGTAGGCGAGGTGCACGTACGACGGGGCGTCCAGCACGGCGAAGTGCGCGAGCGCCCCCACCGAGACCCGGCCGATGTCGTCGCGGCGCAGCGAGCGGGCCGAGCCGGCGGTGGCGGCATACACCGCCTCGGCGGGGGTCATCCGCATCTCACGCACGGCGAGGGCGATGACGAAGGGCATCGACGTCGTGTTGGCGGTCCCGGGGTTGCAGTCGGTCGCGAGGGCGACCTCGACGCCCGCGTCGAGGAGCCGGCGCGCGTCGGGGTAGGGCGAGCGGGTCGAGAACTCGACCGCCGGCAGGAGCGTCGCGACGGTGCTCCCGGCTGCTCCGGCGAGGGCGTCGACGTCGGCGTCGGAGAGGTAGGTGCAGTGGTCGACGCTCGCGGCGCCCAGGTCGACGGCCACCCAGACCCCCGGACCCGGGCCGAGCTGGTTGCCGTGGACGCGCAGCCCGAGGCCGGCGTCCCGGCCGGCGGACAGGACCCGGCGGGCCTCCTCCTCGGTGAAGGCGTGCGGGGAGGCGGGTTCGCAGAAGACGTCGACCCACCGGGCGTGGGGAGCGCAGGCCTGGAGCATCGGCCCGGTGACCAGGTCGAGGTAGGCGGACCGGTCCTCGGCCAGCTCGGCGGGGACGACGTGCGCCCCGAGGAAGGTCGTCTCGTCGGTGACCTCGGCGGCGAGCCGGAGCAGCCGCACCTCGTCGTCGACGGTCAGGCCGTAGCCGCTCTTGACCTCGACGGTGGTCGTGCCCTGCGCCCGGAGCTCGGCCACCCGCCCGGCGAGCAGGGTCCGCAGCTCGTCGTCGGTGGCCGCCCGGGTGGCCGCGACGGTGACCCCGATCCCGCCCCCGTCGTAGCGCTCCCCCGCCATCCGGGCGGCGAACTCGGCGGCCCGGTCCCCGGCGTGGACGAGGTGGGAGTGACTGTCGACGAAGCCCGGCAGCATGGCACGGCCCTGCAGGTCGAGGCGGTCGTCGGCCATCGGCGCCTCGCTCGCCGCGCCGACCCAGACCACCCGGCCGGCCTCGACGACGACGGCCGCGTCATGGCGCAGGCCGAGCGGGTCGCCGTCCTGCGGCAGGCAGGTCGCCAGCTCGCCGATCCCCGTGATGAGGGTGGCCGGCGCGGTCTGCGCGGACTGCCAGGTGTCGGTCACGCCGGCTCCCGGAGCCGGCGCAGCGCCTCGCCGAGCAGGGTGTCGACGGGGCCCAGCCGGTGCCGGCCGTCGGTGACGACCCGCTCTCCCCCGATGACGACGTCGGTGACGTCGGGGGCGCCCGCGGCGAAGACCACCTGGTCGGGGCGGGCCCCCGCGGTGCGCACGCTGTCGAGACGCACCGCCAGCAGGTCGGCGAGCGCGCCGGGCTCGAGGGCCCCGCCCCGCTCCCAGCCCAGGGCGCGGTAGCCGTTGGTGCCGCCCATGTCGGCGAGGTCGCGCAGCGCGAACCGCCCGCGCTCGTTGGTGACGAGGCGCTCGTGCTCCTCGACGGCGCGCACCTCGACGAAGGGGTCGATGACGACGTGCTGGTCGGAGCCGACCGCGAGCGGGACGCCCCGGTCGTGCAGGGCCCGGGCCGGGCCGATGCCGTCCGTGAGGTCGCGCTCGGTCGTCGGGCAGAGGCAGGCCGTCGCACCCGAGCGGGCCATCGTCTCCAGGTCGGTGTCGACGAGGTGCGTCGAGTGCACCGTCGTCACGGTGGGCCGGAGCAAGCCGGTCTCGGCGAGGAGCTCGGTCGGCGTGAGGCCGTAGAACGCCTGTGCCGCAACGTTCTCGGCCAGCTGTTCGGAGACATGGACGTGGACGGGGCGGTCGTCGACGACCGCCGCGAACGCCGCGAGGTCCTCGCGGGGGACGGCGCGCACCGAGTGGGCGGCCGCGCCGATCCGGAGCGCCGGACCACCAGAGAGCTCGGCGACCCGCTTGGCCCAGCCCTCGACGGAGCCGTCGCCGAAGCGGCGCTGCTCCTCGCCGAGGGGGACGTGCCCGTCACCGGTCAGTCCGCCGGCGAGGTAGAGGGTGTCGAGCAGGGTCAGCCGGATGCCCGCCTCGGCGGCCGCCTGGATGAGCGAGCGGGCCATAACGTTCGGGTCGGCGTAGGGGTGGCCGGACGGCTGGTGGTGCACGTAGTGGAACTCCCCGACGACCGTGTAGCCCGCGCAGACCATCTCGGCGAAGACGGCCCTGGCGAGGTCGAGATAGCTGTCCGGGTCGAGCCGCGCGGTCACGGCATACATGTGCTCGCGCCAGGTCCAGAAGTTGCCGCCGCCGCCGTGGGTCCGGCCGCGCAGCGCCCGGTGGAAGACGTGGCTGTGGGCGTTGGCGAAGCCGGGCAGGACGATGCCGCCGAGGCGTTCGTCGCCGGGCTGGGCCTTGGTGCGCGTCTCGACCTCGACGAGCCGGTCTCCCTCGACGGTGAGCCGCACGCCGGTGGCGACCCCGCCCGGCAGCTGGGCGTGCTCGCACCAGTAGGTCGTCATCGGCGCGACCCCGCGAGGTCGGCGACGACGGTGGCGAGGGCCTCGACGCCCGCGACACAGTCGGCCTCGTCGGCCCACTCGGCCGGGGAGTGCGACACCCCGGTGCGGTTGCGGACGAAGAGCATCGCGACCGGCACGCCGGCGTTGGCGAGGATGCCGGCGTCGTGGCCGGCCCCGGTGCCCAGGGTGGGTATGCCGCCGAGGAGGGCGGCGAGGCGCGCGACCAGCCCCGTGTCGAAGGGGGTCCGCGGGGTCCAGGACTCCTCGGCGACCTCTGCACCGAACTCGTCGGCCACGGCTGTCACGTCGGCCACAACGGCCCGCACCGCCTCCTCGTCGGCACCCCGGGCGTCGAGCCAGGCGGTGACCGCGCTGGGGACGGCGTTGACCCCACCGGGGACGACCCGCAGCTTGCCGACGGTCGATACGCAGCCGTGGGCCTCGGCCGCCCGGCGCGCGGCGATGGTGACCGCGGCCGCGCCGAGCATGGCGTCGCGACGGTCCACGAGCCGCGTCGTCCCGGCGTGGTTGGCCTCGCCGGGGATGTCGACCCGCCAGCGGCCGTGCGGCCAGATGTCGCTGCCGACCGCCACGGCGTGGTCGCCGTCGAGGTCGACGAGCGCGCGGCCCTGCTCGATGTGCAGCTCGACGTAGGCGCCGATCCGGCCGAGGACCCGGGGTTCGGGGCCGATCGCGTCGGGGTCGTGGCCCGCGGCGCGCATCGCCTCGGCCATCGTCACCCCGTCGGCGTCGGTGAGCGACCGCGCCCGTTCCGGGGCGAGCACCCCGGTGAGGATCCTGCTTCCGGCACAGGCGACCCCGAAGCGGGCGCCCTCCTCGTCGACGAAGTTGACGACGCCGACCGGGCGCTCGGGCTCGAACCCCCGGGCGCGCAGCACGTCGACGGCGGCGAGCGCACTGACCACCCCGAGCGGCCCGTCGAAGGCTCCTCCGTCGGGGACGGAGTCCAGGTGGGAGCCGATGACGACCCCTGGGTCGCCGGCGGCGACCGCGGCGTCGGGATCGCCCCACCAGGCCCACTGGTTCCCCGTGGCGTCCGTGCTCAGCGCGAGCCCGCGCTCCCGGCATTCGGCGGCGAACCAGTCGCGCAACACGGCGTCCTCCGCGGTCCACGCGAAGCGGCGGTAGCCCCCCGTTCCGGAGTCCCGGCCGACCGGCGCGAGGGCCGACCACATCGAACGGAACGAGGCGCGCGTGTCGAGGGTCGCTGAGGGCACCCCCTTATTGGACCGCATCCGGGGCGCGGGGGCAGCCGAGAGGGGGTGCAGGTTTCGTCTCGGATCCCAGACGCGGCGGGGGTTACCCCGGTGGCCGGACCCGACGGCCCCGGGCCCCCCCGCCCGCCCGCGCCTCCCCCTCGCCCCCTCGCCTCCCCCTGCACCCCCCTGCACGAAGTTCTGCTAGCAGAGCTTCGTGCAGGATGGGGGTGTTGCAACACGGCCGTTCTGCAGCACCCTCTGCTAGCAGAAGTTCGTGCAGGGAGGGCGGACACGAGCACCGGGCCCGCACCGAGACCGAAGGAGGCGCCGATGACCGCCGACGGCGAGGCGCGCGTCCTCGCAGCGCTCACGGCATCCGGCATCGAGCACACCGTCACCCGCCACGAGCGGGTCCGCTCGCTCACCGAGGCGGCGCAGCTCCGCGGGATCACCGTCGCCGACATCATCAAGACCCTCGTCGTGCGCCGCGGCGAGGGCGACTACCTCTTCGTCCTCGTGCCGGGGGACCGCGAGATCTCGTGGCCCAAGCTGCGGGCGCACCTCGCGGTGAGCCGGTTGTCGATGCCCGACGCCGAGACCGCCCGCGACGTCACGGGCTACGAGCGGGGCACGATCACCCCCTTCGGCTCGACGAGGGCGTGGCCGGTCATCGCCGACGCCACCGTGCCCGGCCGGCCGGTGTCGATGGGCGGCGGGGCGCACGGCGTGTCCGTCACGGTCGACTCCGACGCCGTATGCCGCGCGCTCGGGGCCGAGGTCGTCGACGTCACCGAGCCGATGAGCGCCGACTGAGCATGCCGGACCTGCTGCGGTTCCCCCTCGGCGAGGTGACGATCGCGGTGCGCGCGTGGCGGTGCGCCCGGCCGGTGGCGCCCGCCGTCGTCCTGCTCCACGGGACCGGGGCCACCGCCGAGGACTGGGACGTCGTCGCGGCCACGTTGTCGCTCACCCGTGCCGTCCATGCCGTCGACCTGCGCGGCCACGGCAGGAGCGACCGGCCGGGGACGTACTCCGTCGAGGCGATGGCCGAGGACGTGACCGCGCTGCTGGCCCGCCTCGGGGAACCGTCCGTCGACCTGGTGGGCCACTCCCTCGGCGGCCTGGTCGCCCTGCGGGTCGCGGCCCGGGAGCCGGACCGGGTGCGCAGGCTCGTCCTCGAGGACGTCGGTATGCCGCACCGGCGCGCGCCCGCCCCGCCGGAGCGTCCGCCCGGCGAGCTCGCGTTCGACTGGGCGGTCGTCGAGCAGGTCCGACCGCAGATCGACGAGCCCGGCCCCGACTGGCCGGCGGTCATCGCCTCTGTGCACGCCCCGACGCTCGTCATCGCCGGTGGTCCCGCCAGCTTCGTGCCGGCCGAGCACATCGACGAGCTCGTCGCCGCCCTGCCCGACGCTCGGTCGGTCACGGTCGACGCCGGGCACGAGATCCACGCGACCGAGCCGAGAAGGTTCCTCGACCTTCTCGGCGACGCCCTCGGCGGGGGTCCCAGACTCAGTCGATGACCGCGATGGCGGTCCCCTGGGCGACCTCGGCCCCCTCGGTGACGGCCAGGCGGATCACCCCGCCCGAGGGGGCGGTGACCTCCATGTCGACCTTGTCCATCTGGACCTCGGCGATGAGCTGGCCGACCGCCACCGTCTCGCCCTCGTGGACATACCACGTCGCGAGAACGCCCACGGCGCCCGGATCGGCCTGGCTCATCGCCGGGAAGGGGACCTCCGTCATCCGAGGACCTTGCGGACGGCCGCCTCGATCCGGTCCTGGCGCGGCAGCACGGCATACTCCAACGTCCTGCTGTAGGGGATCGGGGTGTCCGGCAGGGCGACCCGGACCGGCGCCGTGGCGAAGAGGCCGGGGTCGGCGTCCGCGACGCTCGCGACGACCTCAGCGGACATGCCGAACGAGTGGTAGTCCTCGTCGACGACGACGAGCCGGCCGGTCTTGGTCACCGATGCGAGCACCGCCTCCCGGTCGAGAGGGACGAGCGAGCGCAGGTCGACGACCTCGACCGAGATGCCCTCCTCGGCCAGTTTCTCGGCGACGTCGAGGGCGTGGTGCACCGACAGCGAGATCGTGACGATCGTCGCGTCCGTGCCCTCGCGGACGACGTTCGCCTTGCCGATCGGCACGACGTAGTCGCCCTCGGGGACGACGTCGATCGTCCGCGGGTTCTTCACCATCCAGGGCAGCCCCATGACGCCCTTGTGGAACATGTAGACCACGGGCGAGTCGTCACGGATCGCCGCGGCCATGAGGCCCTTGGCGTCGGCCGGCATCGACGGCACGACGACCTTCATCCCAGGCAGGTGGGCGAAGGTGCCCCACAGTGTCTGGGAGTGCTGGGCGCCGTCGGAGTAGCCACCGCCGACCGCAGTGGTGAGGACCATCGGGACGGTGACGTTGCCGCCGGACTCGAAGTGGATCTTCGCCATGTGGTTGTAGATCTGGTCGAGACAGACGCCCATGAAGTCGGCGAACATCAGCTCGGCGATGGGGCGCATGCCCTCGGTCGCCGCTCCGATGGCCAGACCGATGAAGGCCGTCTCGGAGATCGGGGTGTCGATGATGCGGGTGGGCCCGAACTCGTCGAGCAGACCCGTCGTCGAGGAGAAGATGCCGCCGTACGCGCCGACGTCCTCTCCGAGGTAGAAGACCTCGGGGTTCGCCCGCATCTCCTGGGCGATGGCCTCGACCATGGCCTTGGAGGTGTTGAGCCGTCGGGTGGCCTGCGGCGCCGAGGTGTCGGTGATGGTCATGTCGGTGCTCCTCTCTGCGCGTCAGGCGAACACGTGGTCGAGCGCGTCGCTCGGGTCGGGTAGTGGGCTGGCCTTGGCGAACGCGACCGCCGCCTCGACCCGCTCGGCGGCGAGCTTGGCGATCTGGGCGATCGCGGCGTCGTCGAGGATGCCCGCGTCGCCGAGCAGCGTCGCGTAGCGCGGGATGGGGTCGTGCTCCGAGACCTCGGCCAGCTCGGGCCGGTAGCCCTGGGCGTCGCCCTCGAAATGGCCCCACAGCCGCAGGGTGTGGACCTCGATGAGGCTCGGGCCGTCGCCGGCCCGGGCTCGGGCCACGGCCCGCTCCGCGGCGGCATACACACCCTCGACGTCGTTGTCCTCGACCCGCTCGCCCGGGATGCCGTATGCCGCGGCCCGCGCCGCGTTGGAGGGCACCGCGGTCGACCGGTCGCGCGGGACGGAGATGCCCCAGTCGTTGTCCTCGACGACGAAGACGACGGGCAGGCGCCAGAGCGCGGCGAGGTTGAGCGACTCGTGGAAGGCGCCCTGGTTGGCCGCGCCCTCGCCGGTGACCGCGACCGCGATCCTGTCGGTGCCCCGCCGCTGGAACGCGAACGCCGCCCCGAGGGCCGGTGGGTAGCCCTCCGCGATGATGCCGGAGCAGGAGAAGTGGGTGGCCGGATCGAAGAGGTGCATGTGACCGCCGCGACCCTTGCCGAGGCCGTCGACCCGGCCGAAGATCTCGGCCGTCATCGCGGACAGGTCCATGCCGTGGGCGATGGCGAAGTGGTGCGGCCGGTGGGTCGCCGTGACGGCGTCATCGGCGGTGAGGTGGGCGCACACGCCCGCCGCCACCGGCTCCTGCCCGGCCGAGAGGTGCATCTCGCCGGGCACCAGACCCTTGCCGATGTCGAACCCCGGGCCCTTGTCGGCGTGGTACTCACGCAGGATGGCTTCCTCATAGGTCCGCGACAGGACCATCGTCTCGTAGAGGCTGCGGCGCACCTCGGCGCTCAGCCCGCTGGCGTCACTCGACATCGAGGCTCCCTTCGTCGGGGGTGATGACCTCACTGTCGGTCCGGCCGGTGACCGCGGCCACACCGGGATTTCAGATGGTGACACGAGCCCGCCACCACCTCGTCGCCCGACGGCCGCAGCCCGGATGCCGGTCCGGCCCGGGCGGCGGTCGCGACGAACCGGAGGGTCGGGCGCGGCATACCGCCTCGTGACAGGCGGGACCGGGACCTGGGACCATGCCGTCGTGCCGTCCGTCCCGGCGACGGCCAGGAGGCGACGATGACCACCGACCAGCCAGCGCAGGACACCCAGCCGGCCCAGCCGACACCGGCCGGACCCCCCGCCCCGGCCACCGACGCCGTGGCGGCCACGCCGCCGACGGCCGGGGCGAGCGCCGGGCGACCGACCGAGGCGGAGCTGCGCGCCGCACCGCCGAGCATCTATGTGCGGACCCTGTGGTTCGCCACCCGGGTCGCACTGCGCGTCGGCGGGACCCTCGTCATGCCGATCCTCGTCTTCTGGCTCCTCTACTGGACCCTCGGGGACGTGACCGAGGGCGGCCCGTTCAGCTCGCTCGCCGTGTGGTCGTGGGGGATCGTCAGCGTCGTCTGGGCCCTCGTCGACTCCAGCCGCCGCCCGGTCGTCATGAACCTCATCACCTGGGTGCTCGTCTTCCTCGGCGTCGGGGCCGTCATGACGCTCGTCGCCTTCACGGCCGACTGGCGGCTCACCTCCGACGCCGTCTCGGCCGCGATGACGAAGGCGATCGACCTCGTCCTGCCCGGGTCGCTGGTGCCCGCAGCCGCCGGGATCGTCGTCGGGACGCTCGTGCGCGGCGCCCGGGGTCTCGCCCGCCGCGGCGCCACCCCGGCCTGAGCCGCGGCCGACGCCAGGCGCCCTCCTCAGGCGTCGGCCGACAGTGCGATCAGGCCCGCCGCCCGGCGCAGCGCCCGCTGGCTGCCGCCCACCCGGCCGGCCCGCGCGACGGGCACCGAGATCGCCACGGCCGCGGTCATCGTCCGCGCGGGCACCGGCACCGCGAGGCAGGTCGTCCCGACGGCGTACTCCTCGCGGTCCTGGGTCAGCTCGGGACTGCGCGTCAGCTCGTCCAGCAGCCGTCGCCGGCTCGTCTGGGTGTGCGGGGTGAGGTCGACGAGCGGGTGGCTCGCGAGGTAGTCGCGGCGCGCGTCATCGGGCAGCGCCGCGAGGACCGCCTTGCCGAGCGCCGTGGCGTGGGCGGCGTCCTGGAAGCCGACCCACATGTCCGTGCGGGGGTTCTCGGGACTGTCGGCGACGTCGACGAGCCGGATGCACCCACCGTCGAGGACCGAGAGGTATGCCGCCGCCCCCAGCTCGTCGTGGAGGGCGCGCAGCACGCGGTGAGCCCGACCGCCGGGGTCCGCGTCGAGGCGGCGCCCGGCCAGCGTCGAGACCCGGTCGCCGAGGACGTAGCCGCCCTCGGCCCTGTCCAGGTAGCCCTCGTGGACGAGGGTCCTCAGCAGGTGGTAGGTCGTCGCGAGCGGGAGCCCGGCTACCCGGGCAAGCCGCTTGGCCGTCACCGGGCCGGGTTCGGCGCCGACGGCGTCGAGGAGGTTGAGGGCGCGCACGACCGACTGGATGAACGTCGGCTGCGTCGCCATGGCCACCTCCGAGTCCGGGGCCGACCTCTGGTCGTCAACGGTAAGGCTGACCGACCGGGCTGAGAAGACCCCGTGAGCCCGTTGCTCCTCGCCAGGGACAGCGCGCCCTGTCCCGAGGCGTGCGCACCCTCGCGCTCGAGGTCACGTCTCACTGACCGGCCCACGGCTCAGAAGTCGACCGTCGGGACCGGCGCCACATCGGTGCGCAGCGCCCGCCACAGCTCGGTGACCGCCCCGTCACGCAGCTGCTCGACCTGACCGGCCAGCCGCATCGCCTCGAGGTTGCCTCCGCCGAGGTATGCCGCGCCCAGGGCCGCGACGTCGAGGCGCACCTCTGGATCGGTGCTCGCCCGCTCGACGGCGGCGGTCCCGTCGGCGCCCGCCACGATGCGCCACGTCCCCGCGTTCCACGGCGCCGACGCGTCCGTGACGTCGACGACCACGTCGCAGGGGGCGCTCCAGGACCGGGCCATCAGGGCCGCGGGGAGGTCGACGAGCCGGACCCAGGTCCCGTCGTAGACGGTGGCGTCGTTCGTGGCCCGCGGCCCTCCGGCCCAGTGCACGACGGGGTCGTCGACCCCGACGGCGCCGAGCTTGACGCTGCCCATGAGGTCGAAGTCGACCAACCGTCGCAGGAGAGCGAGCCGGGCGGCCTGGTCGCCGAGCAACGCCCAGACCTCGAGCTCGCCCGCCGGACGGCTCTTCTCCCACTTGTGGGTGCGGCGGAACATCGTGAAGCCGACGTCCGCTCCGCCCCGCCGGGCGAAGAGCACCCGCCAGGACTCCTTGTCCCGCCGCTCCTCCGGGAACTCGGCACACACCCGCTCGTAGTAGCCCGGCTCCCCGACGACCGAGCCGACGGGTGCGGCGAGGAGGTGGCAGGCCCGCAGCCGCTCCGGCATCCCCGGCTCGGTCACCGTGGCGAGCTCGGTGCTCACCCGGGCCGCCGCGTCGTCGAGATGGGGAGCGGTGAGGGTCGCCCCCCGACCCAGGACGAGCTCGAGGCGCTGGGCGGCCGGCCCGTAGCCGTGGCGTCCGTAGATCGCGGGCTCGCTCGCGTGCAGCGCCGAGACGGTGACCCCGTCCGCGTGCAGCCGCTCGAAGTGGTCACGCAGCATGGCCGTGAGGACGCCTCTGCGCCGGTGGTCCGGATGGACGCCCACCCACGTCAGCCCGCCGCACGCGACGAGCAGTGGCTCGCCCTCGGGCCCGGGCACGGCGAGCCGCATCGGGAAGGAGCCGTAGATGCCGGCATACGTCCCGGGCAGCTCGACGCCGACGATCTCCGCACCGAACCGTCCGTCCTCGGGGATGCCGATCAGCTGCTCCTCGACCGGGTGCGTGAGCACCTCGGCGAACCAGACGAGCTCGTCGGTGGCGAGGAAGCGACGCGCGTCGCGCGCGGGGACGACTCGGATCTCGGCGTGGGCCATGCCGTCCAGGAAAGCGCGCGACGCCAGTGACCTCCACCGGATTTCCCGTGGTCGTCGTGATCGGCCGGTATGCCGCCGGCTCAGCCCTCGCGCATCGGCACCCGGACCCCGCGCTCGGCGGCGACCCGCTCGGCGATGTCGTAGCCCGCGTCGACGTGCCGGATGACGCCCATGCCCGGGTCGTTCGTCAGGACGCGCGCGAGCTTCTCGGCGGCCAGGGGCGTGCCGTCGGCGACCGAGACCTGCCCGGCGTGGATCGAGCGGCCGATGCCCACGCCACCGCCGTGGTGGATGGACACCCACGTCGCCCCCGAGGACGCGTTGACGAGGGCGTTGAGCAGCGGCCAGTCGGCGATGGCGTCGGACCCGTCGACCATCGCCTCGGTCTCCCGGTACGGGCTGGCGACCGACCCCGCGTCGAGGTGGTCCCGGCCGATGACGATCGGCGCGCTGACCGCCCCTGAGGCGACGAGGTCGTTGAAGGCGAGCCCGGCCTTGTCGCGCTCGCCGTAGCCGAGCCAGCAGATCCGGGCGGGCAGGCCCTGGAAGGCGATCTTGTCGCGCGCGCCCCGCATCCACTTCTGGAGCCGCTCGTTGTCGGGGAAGAGGTCCATGACCGCCCGGTCGGTCGCGTCGATGTCCTTGGGGTCGCCCGAGAGTGCCGCCCAGCGGAACGGCCCCTTGCCCTCGCAGAAGAGCGGGCGGATGTAGGCCGGCACGAACCCGGGGAAGTCGAACGCCCGGTCGTACCCGCCGAGGCGGGCCTCGTCACGGATCGAGTTGCCGTAGTCGAAGACCTCGGCGCCCGCGTCCTGGAACTCGACCATGGCCCGGACGTGGTGGGCCATCGACTCGCGGGCCCGGTCGGTGAACTCCTCGGGCTTCTTCTCGGCGTAGTCGTGCCAGTCCTCGAGCGAGATCCCCTCGGGGAGGTAGGACAGTGGGTCGTGGGCCGAGGTCTGGTCGGTCACGATGTCGATCGGCACGCCCCGTCGGAGCAGCTCGGGGAAGATCGTCGCGGCGTTCCCGACGACGCCGACCGACCACGGGCGCCGCTCCTCCTTGGCACGCACCGCGATCTCGACGGCCTCGTCGAGCGAGCCGGCCACCTCGTCGAGGTAGCGGGTCTCGACCCGGCGGCGCAGCCGGTGCTCGTCGACGTCGACGATGAGGCAGACGCCCTCGTTGAGGGTGACGGCCAGCGGCTGGGCGCCGCCCATCCCGCCGCAGCCGCCGGTGAGGGTGAGGGTGCCCGCGAGGGTCCCGCCGAAGCGCTTCTCGGCCACCGCGGCGAAGGTCTCGTAGGTCCCCTGGACGATGCCCTGGGTCCCGATGTAGATCCACGACCCCGCGGTCATCTGGCCGTACATCGTCAGCCCGAGGTGCTCGAGCCGCCGGAACTCGGGCCAGGTCGCCCAGTCGCCGACGAGGTTGGAGTTGGCGATGAGCACCCGCGGCGCCCACTCGTGGGTGCGCATGACGCCGACCGGCCGGCCCGACTGCACGAGCATCGTCTCGTCCTCGCGCAGGTCGGTGAGCGTCCGGACGATGGCGTCGAAGGAGCGCCAGTCGCGGGCCGCTCGACCCGTCCCGCCATAGACGACGAGGTCGTCGGGGCGCTCGGCCACCTCCGGGTCGAGGTTGTTCATGAGCATCCGCAGCGGGGCCTCCGTGGACCACTGGCGGGCGGTGAGGGTGGTGCCGCGCGGGGCGCGGACGGGACGGGCGCCGTCCATGTCGGTCTCCTTGTCGTCGGGGTGGTCAGTGCAGCGGGCCGGCGACGGCCGCGGCATACCGGGGGATCTCCCCGTCGCGCACGAGCCGGTATGCCGCCTCGAGGTCGGGTGCGAGGAAGCGGTCCGGGCCGGGGTCGACCCGGGTCCGGGCCGCGAGGCCGTCGATGACGGCGGCGCTGACCGGTGAGGGCGTCAGCGGTGCGCGCAGGGCGATGCCGCGCGAGGCGACGACGAGCTCGATCGCCAGGACGTGGGCGAGGGCGTCGACGGCCCGACGCAGCTTGCGAGCCGCGGACCAGCCCATGGAGACGTGGTCCTCCTGCATCGCGCTGCTCGGGATCGAGTCGACCGAGGCGGGGCTGGCGAGCCGCTTCAGCTCCGAGACGAGGGCGGCCTGGGTGTACTGCGCGATCATCATCCCGGAGTCGACGCCGGGGTCGTCGGCGAGGAACGGCGGCAGCCCGTGGTTGCGCGCCACGTCGAGGAAGCGGTCGGTCCGTCGCTCGGCGATCGAGGCGAGGTCGGCGACGACGATGGCGAGGAAGTCGAGGACGTAGGCGACCGGGGCCCCGTGGAAGTTCCCGTTGGACTCGACCCGCCCGTCGGGCGTCACGACGGGGTTGTCGATCGCCGAGGCGAGCTCCTGGCCCGCGACCCGCTCTGCGTGCTCGAGGGTGTCGCGGACGGCGCCGGCGACCTGGGGCGCACAGCGCAGCGAGTAGGCGTCCTGGACCCGCGTGCACGCCGACGGGTCGCGGTGCGACTCGCGGATCGCGCTGTCCCGCAGCACCCGCCGCATGTTCTCGGCCGAGAGGGCCTGGCCGGGCTGGGGCCGCAACTCCTGCAGGTCGGCCGCGAAGACGTCGTCGGTGCCGAGCTGCCCCTCGACGCTCATCGCCGCAGAGATGTCGGCCGTGGTCACGAGCGCTCGGAGGTCGTGGAGGGCCAGGCACAGCATGCCGAGCATCCCGTCAGTGCCGTTGATGAGCGCCAGCCCCTCCTTCTCGCGCAGCTCGACCGGCGTCAGGCCGGCGGCGGCGAGCGCCGTCGCGGAGTCGGTCAGCGTGCCGGCGGCGTCCCTGACCGGCCCCTCGCCGGTGAGCGCGAGCGCACAGTGGGCCAGGGGGGCGAGGTCGCCGGAGCACCCCAGCGAGCCGTACTCGTGGACGACCGGCGTGATCCCCGCGTTGAGCATGCCGACGTAGGCCGCGAGCGTCTCCTCCCGCACCCCGGTGCGCCCGGTGGCGAGGGTCGAGATCCGGAGCAGCATGAGAGCCCGGGTGACCTCGCGCTCGACCTCGGGCCCGGCGCCCGCGGCATGACTGCGGATGAGGCTGCGCTGCAGCTGCGCCCGGCTCTCGAGCGGGATGTGCCGGGTGGCGAGGGCCCCGAAGCCGGTCGACACGCCGTAGTGGGGGATCTCGTCGTCGGCGAGGGCTTCGACGACGGCGCGGGTCCGGCGGACCTCGGCGAGCGCGTCGGGGGCGATCTCGACCGGGGCCGCGCGGCGGGCGACCGCGACGACCTCCTCGATCGTCAGCGGTCCGAGGCCGACGGTGACGGCTGGCTCAGTCATGCCTCCCATTGGACCGCCGGGCCCGGCGGGCGCGGCGGGGCGGGAGCGGCATACTGTCTCGGATCCCAGACATGCTCACCGGACCGGCGCCGCGACCGGTGGCCGTGCGGCCCGGACCGACGGGCCGGTCAGTAGCAGCCGGTCGCTGTCGCGGCGAGCCGGTCGACGGCGTCCCGGGTGGCCGAGGTGTTGGCCTTGCCGTTGACGAGGATCGAGAAGTAGCGACGCTGCCCGTCCATCCCGACCGCGACGCCGGACAGGGCGGTGACGTCGTCGAGGCTGCCGGTCTTGGCCTGGATGATCCCGCGGGCGCAGCTCGTCGGCGCGGTCGTGAAGCGCGACACCAGGGTCCCGGTAAGTCCGGCGATCGGCAGGCCGCCGGAGGAGAAGACGATGCCCCGCAGGGTCGCGTCGGTGTCCATGACCCGGACCAGACCGGCGGCGGTCACCGTGGGGAGACGGTCGCTCCGCGACAGACCCGAGCCGTCGTAGCTGACCCAGCCCGACGTCGGGACGCCGGCCGTCGACAGCACCGAGATCGCGTTGTAGTGGGCGCCGGTCCACGTCGTCTGGTACCCGCGCGCCTTGGCCGCGAGACGGAACAGCGCCTCCGCGTAGTCGTTCTGGCTGACGTTGAGCATCGCCGCCACGAGCTGCCCGACGGTGGGCGAGCTCGTCGAGGCGATGACCGTCGCGGTGGCCGGCGAGGTCGCCCGGTAGACGGAGCGCACGGTGATCCCGCGCTTGCCGAGGAGGCCGGCCAGGACCGTGGCCGCGTCCTTGGAGGTGTCGGTCACGTTGTGGCTGTCGACGACGAGCGCCCGGACCGGCGCGACCTCGGAGGGGACGTAGCTCGTCTTCCACCCCGGCGCGTTCGTCGGGCTCGGGAAGAGGGTGTCGTCGAACCGCAGGGTGATGGCGGATCGTCCGATGGCCTTGAGCGCCGTCGCCGTCTGGTTCGCCAGGTCGGTCATCCGGGAGGTGTCGAGGCTGGGGTCGCCGGCGCCCTTGAGGTAGACGTACCAGGGGGCCGCCGGGTCCATGGTCGCGGTCGTCGTGATCCGGGTCGTGCTGCCGAGCGAGCGGAGCGCGACATAGGCGGTGACGAGCTTGTTGTTCGACGCCGGCAGGTAGCCGACGGTCGGGCGCTCCGACCACATCGTCGAGCCCGAGGAGCTGAGCACGATCCCGCCGTAGTCGCCGCCCAGGCCGGGGTCGGTGCTGCGGTCGCGCAGCTTGTTGGGGATGGACCAGGGGTAGTAGTACCGCACCCCGGTGACCGGGACCGGCGTCGGGATGAGCGCGGGGACACCGACCCGGGCGACCCTGGCCAGGGCCGCGGTGGACGGCGCGAGGTCGCCGGCCTCGAGGCCGGTCCCGACCGACCGGGCGCCCGCGGACAGGGGGACGAGGGAGAGGGCCAGCCCGCCGGCACAGGCCAGCAACCAGCGACGAGGGGTTCGCTGCACCCGCACACGGTATGCCGCACCGGGCGCCGCGGGCATGGACCGAACGGCCGACACCCCCCAGCCAGCGCGGCAGCACAGGCGGGTCCGCCGGCCGGTCCACGCTCTAGGGTGGCCGGCATGACCCCCGCGTCGAGCCACGGGCACGCCGCCGCCCCCGCGGCGGGTCACGCCCTCGACATCCTCGGGCTCCTCGCCCGGCACGGCGAGCCGGTCCCCGCCGCGGCCATCGCCCGGCAGCTCGGGCTGCCCCGCTCGAGCGTCTACCACCTCCTCGGGGTCCTGACCCAGCGTGGCTTCGTCCACCACCTCGTCGAGGAGCGGCGCTACGGGCTCGGGGTCGCGGCGTACGAGCTGGGCACGGCATACCAGCGCCAGGCCCCGCTCCAGCGGCTGGCTCGGGGGGCCATCGACCGGCTCGTCGACGCGACCGGCCAGAACGCCCACCTGGCCGTCCTCCACGGCCGTGACGTCCTCTATGTCATCGAGCAGCGGGCCCCCGGACGCCCGCTGCTCGTCACGGACGTGGGCGTCCGGCTCCCGGCCCCCCTGACCGCGACCGGGCTGGCGATGCTCGCCGCCCTGCCGGCTCCCCAGCTGCGGGCGCTCTTCCCCGACCGGGCGGCCCTCGTCGAGCGTGACGGCCGTGGCTTCGCGAGCGTCTCCGAGCTGCGTCGCGAGCTGGCGTCGGTGCGGCAGCGCGGGTATGCCGTCGAGGACGGCCTGGTGACCCCCGGCCTCAACTCCGTCGCCCGGGCCGTGCTCGACCACAACGGCTACCCCGCCGCCGGGGTGGCGGTCACCTACCGGGGCGACGCCGTCGACGCCGACGCCACGGCCGCCCTCGTCGAGGCGGTCGGCGCGGCCGCGGCCGACCTGACCCGCAGGCTGGGGGGCGGACGATGAGCGGCGACGTGACCGCGGTGGTCCTCTGCGGTGGGAGCTCGCAGCGCTTCGGCGGCGACAAGCTGGGTGCCTCGATCGCCGGCCGGACGGTGCTCGACTCCCTGATCTCCGGCATCCCGCCCGGCTGGGAGGTCGTCTGCGTCGGCCCGCGCCGGGAGACCCCGCGCCGGGTCGGCTGGACCCGCGAGCACCCCCACGGCTCGGGACCGCTGGCCGCGGTCGCCGCCGGGATCGCGGGCGTCACCTCCCTCATCACCGTCGTCGTCGCGGGGGACATGCCGTTCGCGGGGTCCTCGCTGGAGCGGCTCGCGACGACCCTGACCGCCGCGCCGGGGGACGTGTGCGCCGTGGTGGGCGTCGACGCGGAGGACCACGCGAACCCGCTCCTCGCGGCATACCGGACCGACTCGCTGCGCGCCGCGCTGCCTCCGGACCCGCAGGGCCGGGCGGCCAAGCTGCTCCTCGGCCTGCGCCACGAGCTGCTGCCGGTCTCGCAGCGCCAGGGCGCCGACGTCGACACCCGCGCCGACCTGGACCGGCTGCGCCGCGAGACCTCCTTCTAGCCCGTCGAGCGAGGGCCGGGCGCGGCCGCGACGGCCTCGCGGTAGGCGCCGACGACGGCCTCGACGACCGCCCGGTCGGTGGCCAGTGGGCTCGTCGTCGCGCCGAACACCGGCTCGGCGAGGGCCCGCTGTGCCCGGTCCCAGAAGTGGCCGGGAGCGAGGAGGTGCACGGCGCCGATGAGATGGGACCGGCCGAGTCCGCGCAGCGTCGCGACCGCCTCGGCGACGCTCGGCCCACCGGCGCTGAGCCGCGCCACCCGCACCGGCACCCCCGCCGACGCCTCGAGCTCGGCTCCGAGCGAGTCGACCTCGGCCCGCGCGCCGTCATCGCTCGACCCCGCCGTGGCGAGGACGACGCCGCTGCCCGGCCGGACGTGGCCGGCCACCCTGCGGCGCAACGCCTCGAGGACGGCCGGCCCGGCGCCCAGGGTGGGCGTCAGGAGCGCGTCCGGCGCCAGCCGGGCCAACCGCCCGGGCAGGTCGGTGCGGACGTGGTAGCCCCGGGCGAGGAACAGGGGGACGACGACCGGCGCCTCGCCCACCCCGACGACGTCCTCGAGTACCGGGGCGGCCCGCTCGAGGTGGGCGAGCCGGACCGGGACGTCGCGGCCCGCCTCGGCGAGGGCGACCCACACCGCTCCGGCGAGGTCCTCGAGGACCTGGACCCCGGTGGGGTCCGCCGTGCCGTGGGCGACGAGGACGAGGGGGCGGGTCGTCACGCCGGCCACCACGGGCTCAGGGTCACGACGTCGCCGATGACGACGACCGCCGGCGAGGACGCTCCCACCGACTCGGCCGCGGCGGCCAGCTCGGCGAGGGGTGCCACGGTGACCCGCTGGTCCGCGGCATACCCGCGCTCGACCACGGCCGCGGGGCAGCCCGGGTCGCGGCCGTGCTCGACGAGGAGCTCACAGGTGCGGCGCAGGCTCGCGACCCCCATGAGCACGACGAGCGTGTGACCGCCGTCGGCGGGCAGCCGCGGGATCTCGTCGTGGCCGGTGACGACGGTGAACCCGCGGGACAGCCCACGGTGCGTGACCGGTATGCCGGCCGCCGCGGGCACCGAGACGGCGCTCGTCACCCCCGGGACCACCTCGACGGGCACGCCGGCCGCCTCGCACGCCAGGCGTTCCTCCGCGCCCCTGCCGAGGACGTAGGGGTCGCCGCCCTTGAGCCGGACGACACCGCGGCCGAGCCGGGCCTGCTCGACGAGGAGGGCGTTGATCTCGTCCTGGCTCGCGAGGTGGTGGCCCGGTGCCTTGCCGACGTGGATGACGCGGACGTCCGGGTGGAGGTGATCGAGGACCGAGGTGGGCCCGAGCCGGTCGGCCACGACGACGTCGGCGGCGGCGAGCAGGGTCCGGCCCCGGGTCGTGAGCAGATCCTCGGCACCGGGGCCACCGCCCACCAGGGCGACCCAGCCGACCCCGCGACGGCGCCGCCGGGCCCGCAGGTCGACGGCCCCGGACTCGAGCCTGGCGGCCAGGTCGGCCCGGACCGCGAGCGCTCGCCCGGGGTCGCCCCCCGCGTGGACGGCGACCGTGACCGGCCCGTCGGCGGTGCTGACCCGGGTCCGCGCGGCCATCTCGGCGCTCCCGTGCGGGGCCGCACCGGCGTGGACGGCCCAGATCCGCCGGCCCTCGGCGTCGCCCGCCACCGTGTCGTCGACCCCGGCGTCGCCCGTCGCGGTGTGGACGAGCCAGGCGCCGTCGAGGTCGGCGGGTCCCGCGTAGTCACGCGCGACCCACTCGATGCGGTCGGCGACGACGAGGTCGACGAGGTCCTCGCAGAGGACCGGCGCGACGACCCGAACCCGCGCCCCCTCCGCGAGCAGGTCGAGCACCCGCCGCGCGGAGACGGGTCCGCCACCGACGGCGACGACGAGCCGGCCGTCGAACCGGAGCCCGACGAGGGTCGGCGCGCTCATCGGTGCAGCCCGCACTCGGTCTTGGCGAACCCCACCCAGCGTCCAGACCTGGGGTCCGAGCCCGGCGCCACGGGGCGCGTGCACGGTGCGCACCCGATGCTCGGATAGCCTTCTGCCAGAAGGGGGTTGACCGGTACGCGATGCCGCTCGGCGTAGGCGAAGAGGTCGTCGTCGGACCAGGCCACGAGCGGAGCGATCTTGACGACCCGGTTCCGCTCGTCCCAGGCGACCAGCGGGGTGCCCGCCCGGTGCGCCGTCTCGTCCCGGCGCACGCCGGTGACCCAGGCGTCGTATGCCGCGAGCGCCCGGCGCAGCGGCTCGACCTTGCGCAGCCGGCAGCAGGTCTCGGGGTCGCGCTCGTGCAGCCGGGCACCGAGGAAGGCGTCCTGGGCGGCGACAGTGCGCTCGGGCTCCACCGTCACGACGCGGACGTCGAGCTCCCAGGCCACCTGGTCCCGGGTCCCGAGCGTCTCGGCGAAGTGGTAGCCGGTGTCGATGAAGACAACGTCGACGCCGGGCACGTGCTGCGAGACCAGGTGTGGCAGAACGCCGTCCGCCATGCTGCTCGTGACGACCAGGCGCCTGCCGAACTCCGCCGCCGCCCAGGCCAGGACGGTGTCGGCGTCCGCCCCCGCGAGGACGTCGTCGGCTGCGGCGGCCAGCGCCCTGAGCTCCTCGTCCGGACGGCTGCTCATCGCAGGTCCTCCTCGTCCACCCGGTGCGCCCAGGCCGCGAACGGCTCGCCGGGAGCCCGCGAGGCGAGGTAGCGGCGGACGACCCGCTCGGCATACTCGGCGATACCGTCGGTGCTCACCTTCAGTCCCCTCACGGTCCTACCGAGGCCGGGCTCGTCGCGGTCGGCACTCGCAACGCCACCACCGAGGTGGACCTGGAAGCCGGGGACCTGACGGCCGTCGTCGGTGGTCACCAGCTGGCCCTTGAGGCCGATGTCGGCGATCTGGATGCGAGCGCACGAGTTGGGGCAGCCGTTGACGTGCAGGCTGATCGGGGTGTCGAGGTCGAGGTCCGCGAGGCGGCGCTCGAGCTCGTCGACGGCGGCCGCGGCGGCCGCCTTGGTCTCGACGATCGCCAGCTTGCAGTACTCGATCCCGGTGCAGGCGATCGTGGACCGGCGGACCACGCTCGGGTTCGCGCGCAGCCCGAGCGACTCCAGGCCGGCCACCAGTGTGTCCACCCGCTCCGGCTCGACGTCGAGCACGACGAGGTTCTGGTGGGGCGTGAGCCGGACCCGGGCGGACCCGGCGGACTCGACGAGGTCGGCGACGGCCAGCAGGGTCCGTCCGCTGACCCGCCCGACCGTCGGCGCCACACCCACATAGGCGCGACCGTCCCGCTGCCGGTGGACACCGAGGTGGTCGGCCCGGCCGGTCGCGGGTGCGGGGGCGGGCCCGTCGGGCAGCGGCCCGTCGAGGTAGTCCCGCTCGAGGAGGTCGCGCAGACCCGCCGCCCCGAGGTCGGCGAGGAGGAACTTCAGGCGCGCCTTGGCCCTGAGCCGCCGGTAGCCGTGGTCGCGGAAGAGGAGCACGACCGCGCGCCAGACGTCGCCGGCCCGATCGGGGGCGACGAAGGCGCCGAGCCGCTCGGCGAGGCGCGGCGAGGTCGACAGGCCGCCGCCGAGCCACAGGTCGTAGCCCACCCCGAGCTCGGGGTGCTCGACGGCGACGAAGGAGATGTCGTTGATCTCGTGGACGACGTCGAGGCTCGGGTGACCCGTCACGGCAGTCTTGAGCTTGCGGGGCAGGTTCGCCAGGCTCGGGTCGCCGACGAACCGGTCCTGGATCTCCTCGATGAGCGGTGTCGGGTCGATGAGCTCCTCGGCGCTGATGCCGGCGACCGGCGAGCCGAGGACGACCCGGGGGGTGTCGCCGCACGCCTCGGTGGTGCTGAGCCCGACCGCCTCGAGCCGCCGCCAGATCTCGGGGACGTCCTCGATGCGGACCCAGTGGAGCTGGATGTTCTGCCGGTCGGTGAGGTCGGCCGTGTCCCGGGCGAGCTCGACCGAGAGCGTGCCGACGGTCCGCAGCTGCTCCGTCGTGAGCGCCCCGCCGTCGATGCGGACGCGGAGCATGAAGACGCGGTCCTCGATCTCGTGCGGCTCGAGCCGGGCCGTCTGGCCGCCGTCGACGCCGGGTCGGCGCTGGGTGTACAGACCCCACCACCGGAACCGGGTGCGCAGGTCGTCCTCGGCGATCGAGTCGAAGCCGCCGGCGGCATACACCTCCTCGATGCGGCGGCGGACCTCGAGGCCGCCGCCCTCGGCCTTGACGCGTTCGGGGGCGTTGAGGGGGGTCGTGCCCTCGAGGGCCCACTGCCCCGTGGGGCGGGCCGGGGGTCGCGCCACGGGCGGGCGCCCGTGCGAGTCGGTCAAGGTGTGGTCGGGTCGGGTGATCGTCATGGGGTCCTCGGTCCTGGGGGTGTGGTGGTCGACGCGGCGGGGCGGCGGGGTGCGGCTCGCGCGGTCCGGCGCGCGGGGTGCTGCGCGCGGGTTCGCGGGCTTGGCGCGCGGGGTGCTGCGGCGGTGTCGGTGGATGGGTGAGGCGCTCGAGCCGTCCGGGCCGAGGGCGCGGTCGACGAGGCGGCCCTGGTGCCCGGGCGGCGGGCGGTCGGCGCGGCGGTCGCGCCCCGGGGGTGGGCACGCGCCCGGGCGCGTCAGCGGGTCAGGACGGACAACAGCCGGTGCCCACGCTGCGCATTCGCGGCGGCAGGACCGGGGGCAGGATCTGCCCGAGCGGCCGGGTGCGAGGCAGCGCGATCATGGCGTCCATAATGTGTGGTTATCGAACCCATTACAAATGGGATGGCGATACGTCTCGCCATCCGGGCGGTCCGGGCCCGCCGGGATGGGCCGCGGCGGTGCCGCCTCGCGGGTATGCCGGGCGCGGCCGGTGCGGGACCGGGCCGTAGGTTGGTCCCATGCGCGCTGTGACGATCCCCCGGTTCGGCGGGCCCGACGCCCTGGTCCTCGCCGACGTCCCCGACCCCGAGCCCGGCCCCGGGGAGGTTCGCATCAGGGTGGCGGCGGCGGGTGTCAACCGCGCCGACACGCTGCAGCGCCAGGGGTTCTACCCGCCCCCTCCAGGGGCCTCGGACCTGCCCGGTCTCGAGGTGAGCGGGACCGTCGACGCGGTCGGCCCGCGCGTCGAGCGGTGGGCCGTCGGCGACGAGGTCTGCGCGCTGCTGGCCGGCGGCGGGTACGCCGAGCTCGTCTGCGTTCCCGAGGGCCAGGTCCTGCCCGTGCCGGCCGGGGTGAGCCTCATCGACGCGGCGGCCCTTCCCGAGGTGGCCTGCACGGTGTGGTCCAACGTCTTCCTCACCGCCAACCTCCAGCCCGGCGAGACCCTGCTCGTGCACGGCGGGTCCTCCGGGATCGGGACGATGGCGATCCAGCTGGCCCGACAGGTCGGGGCCCGGATCGCCGTGACCGCCGGGTCCGACGAGAAGCTCGCGACGTGTCGGATGCTCGGCGCCGACATCACCATCAACTACCGCGACGAGGACTTCGTGGAGAGGCTGCAGGCCGAGACCGAGGGCCATGGGGCGGACGTCATCCTCGACATCGTCGGTGCGAAGTACCTCGCCCGGAACCTCACCGCGCTGGCGACGAACGGCCGGCTCGTCGTCATCGGCATGCAGGGCGGTACCCGCGCCGAGCTCGACCTCGGCGCCCTGCTCGCCAAGCGGGGTGCGGTCATCGCCACATCGCTGCGTGCCCGTCCGCTCGCGGAGAAGGCGACGATCGTCGCGTCCGTCCGCGAGCACGTCTGGCCGCTCGTCTCGGACGGGCTGGTCCGGCCCGTCGTCCACGCCCGCCACCCGTTGGGCGAGGCCGCAGCGGCCCACCGCGAGCTCGAGGCGAGCGGACACGTCGGCAAGATCCTGCTGCTGACCTGACGGCCCGAGCGGCACCTGCCCCCGACAATGGGCCGGTGCATACCGTCGCGCTCGTCCTCCTCGGCCTCGTGGCGGCTCTCCACGTCGGCTTCCTCGTCCTCGAGATGTTCCTGTGGATGACCCCGGTGGGCTACCGGGTCTTCAACACCGACCCCCACTTCGCCGAGCGGAGCGGGCCGCTCGCCGCCAACCAGGGGCTCTACAACGGCTTCCTCGCGGCCGGCCTGGCCTGGGGCGTCGTCGCGCAGGAGCCCGTGGCCCATCCGGTCCGGGTGTTCTTCCTCGTCTGCGTCATCCTCGCCGGCCTCTTCGGGGCCCTCACGGTCAGCCGTCGGATCCTGCTCGTCCAGGCAGTCCCGGGGGCGCTGGCGCTCACGGCCGTGCTGCTCAGCCACTGACCTCGGCCGGCTCCGGCCGTCTCCGACCGGGTCCGGACGGCTCGGCCCGGGTCCGGCCGAGCCCGCCCGGGCCCCACGGGGTCCGACCGGGCCCGCTCGGGTCCGCGGCCGTGGAGTGTGCGGAACGCCCATCGACGGACAGGTTGCTGCCGCCCGACCGGGTTGCACCACCCCCCTCCGGCACGAATCTCTGCTAGCAGAGGTTCGTGCGGGGGGCGGGAGTTGACGGGGCCGGTGTCCGGTCATCGTCGCCCCCTGGGCTGGCTCGCGCTCGTCGCCCTCGTGGTTCCGGCGCTCGCGGCCCCCCTCGCCGCCGGCATCAGTACGGCTCCACAGGTGACCCGCCGGGCCACCCGAGCGGCTCCACAGGTGACCCGCCGGGCCAGCCGAGCGGCCCTCAGGCGGACCCGCCGGGCCACCCGAGCGGCCCTCAGGCGGGGTCGACGGTGAAGAGGTCGCCCACTGCGCACCCGAGGGCGTCGCAGATCGCCGTGAGCGTGCTGAAGCGCACCGCCTTGGCCCGGTTGTTCTTGAGGATCGAGAGGTTGACGACGGTCACTCCGACGAGATCGGCGAGGGCGGCCAGGGTCATCCCGCGCTCCTCGAGCAGGGCGTCGAGGTGGCAGGTGACCCGGTGCGGGTCCTCGACCGGCACCTAGACCAGCCCCTCGACGTCGTCGCGCAGCCGGGCCCCGGTGCGGAACGCCTCGGCGACGAGGGCCACGACGCTGCCGATGACGACCGGCTCCCACGGGATCCGCAGGATCGTGGCCGGCGCCCCGGACCCGAGGTCGAGGCCCGCCATCAGGGCGAGGTCGATGGGCACCCGGGCGAACCACACGAGCGGGATCCCGATGGCGATGACGAACGCGAGCACCCGCAGCCGGCGCACGTTGCGGGTCCTGAACGGGTCGCCGGCCGCCACGTCCCACATCACCCTCAGCACGAGCCAGCAGCCGACGGAGACAACCACCGTGAGCAGCGCTCCGGGGACGAGGTCGAGGACCCGCTGCCCCACGCTCGGGTCGGGGACCGACAGGTCGACGCTTCCACCGGCGTACCGGACCCCGGTGGCGTCGAGCGAGGGGACGGTGACGTCCGCGGCATACGGCACGGTCATCGCGTCACCCCGCACCCAGCGCACGAGCGGGCCGACGAGCTGGCTCGCGGCGGTCCCGGCGACGACGAGCGCGAGCAGGACGACGAGGCCCCAGCGGTCGGAGCGGCCGAAGGCCCAGAGGTCCCGCCCGGTGCGGGACGACGATGCGGCGGTCATGTCCACCCTCCTGTCCACGGGATGCTCCGGCCCTGGCGAGCCGGAAGCATCGACTATCGATACATCGAACATCGTTATGCATATCGACTCTCGATGTCAACCCCCGGCCCCTCCGCCCGGCGTGGTCCCCTTTGGCAGGATGGACCCATGAGCGACGGACCGAGCGAGCACCCGCACGACATCGACGACGAGCAGGGCGCGGCCGGACCCGAGCCCCGCACCGACCGCGTCGTCGTCGTGACCCCGGAGGGCATGGGTGTGGCCGCGCACGACGAGGAGAGCACGAACCCGGCCGACCTCGTCGAGCAGCCGGCCAAGGTGATGCGGATCGGGTCGATGATCAAGCAGCTCCTCGACGAGGTCCGCAATGCGCCCCTCGACGAGAAGGGACGTGCCCGCCTCGCCGCGATCCACGACCGCTCGATCGCCGAGCTCAAGGACGGCCTGGCCCCCGAGCTCGTCGAGGAGCTCGAGCGCATCGCGCTGCCCTTCAGCGACGGGACCCCGAGCGACGCCGAGCTCCGGATCGCCCAGGCCCAGCTCGCCGGGTGGCTCGAGGGCCTCTTCCACGGCATCCAGACCGCGCTCGTCGCCCAGCAGATGGCCGCGCAGGCCCAGCTCCAGCAGATGCGTGCGCTGCCTCCGGGAGCCGTCCACCACGGGCCCGGCGGTGCCGGTATGCCGCCCGGCATGCGGCCCGCGCCGGACGGCGCCGGCCCCGCGGAGGGCACCGGCCAGTACCTCTGACGCCTCGGCCGACCGGGAACCCTCAGGCGACGGCCACCCGGATCCCGTCGGGCCCCGCGGACATCCGCAGCGCCGCGACACCGCTGACGACGAGGTCCGCGACCGGCCCGAGCTCCTCCCGCGTCGAGGTGGTGAGCACGCCGACGACCGCACACCCGGCGGCCCGGCCGGCCACGGCCCCGGCGGGGGCGTCCTCGACGACGAGGCACGCGGTCGCCGCCACCCCCAACCGGCGCGCGGCCTCGAGATAGGGGGCGGGGTCGGGCTTGCCCGGTGACACCTGGTCGGCGGTCACGACGACCGTCGGCACGGGCAGCGCGGTGGCGGCGATGCGGGCCCGGGCGAGGTCGTCGGTGCACGACGTCACGATCGCGTGGGGTGCACCGATCGCCGCGAGGTGCTCGAGCAGCTCACGGGCGCCGGCATGCACCCCGACCGTCGGGGCGTCGGCCACCTCGATCTCGCGGATCCGGGCGAACGCCGCCTCCTGAGGACCGTCGGGGAGCACGGTGCGAACCACCTGCGCGGCAGGGACACCATGGAGGGACCGCAGCAGGACGGGGTCGATGTCGAACTCCGCGCACCAGCGCACCCAGCTGCGCTCGACCGAGGGAATGGAGTCGAGGAGCGTCCCGTCCATGTCGAAGAGCACGGCGGCGAAGCGGCGCTCGTCGAGGGCCGGCGAGGACGGGGTGGACATGCGTGCAGCCTATGGTGGGTGGCATGTCGGGAGTCGCCAGGGGGTCCGTGCGCCTGGCACCCCTCAGCGCGGCGACCGCCGCCATCGCCCTCATCGGCGGCTGGACGCTCGCGGCAGCCATCCAGCCCACCGACGTCGACGCCGTCCACGTGTCGATCAGCTCGCTCGCCGCCGTGCAGACCCCGCACCGCGGCATCATGACGACCGCCCTCGCCGTCACCGGCGCCGCCCACCTCGTGACCGCATGGGCCCTCGGCCCGGCCGCCCGGCTGCGCGGCCGGCTGGCCCTCGGCCTCGCCGGCGTCGCCACCCTGGCCGTGGCGGCCCTCCCGCTCCCGTCGAGCAACGAGTCCTCCCGGTCGCACGTCGCCGCGGCGGGGGCGGCATTCGCCCTCCTCGCGATCTGGCCGTTGCTGGCCGCGCGCCCCGATGGAGCACCACCGCTGCGGCCGCGGCAGGCTCGCGCCGCAACGGTCGTCCTGGGGCTGCTCGTGCTGTCGCTGCCGGTGGCCTCGGCCACGGACCTGTGGGCCTTCGGCGCCCTCGAGCGGGTGTGCGCCGCCGCGCTGGTCCTGTGGCCGTTGATCGTTTCGGTCGAGGTCTGGTATGCCGCGGGCCACCCGGTCGGGCGCCCCTGGGTCCGCCGCCTCATCGGGGTCCTCGCCCTCACCCTGGCGTCGCTCGCCGGCGGGGTCGCCACGACGGTCCTGGCTCCCGTGTCGACCCAGACGACCTACTACCAGGCCCAGATCAGCTTCGACCCCGACATCCTCCACGCCTCCCGGCTCCAGGCGCAGACCGTCTTCGGCGACCTCGAGGTGAGCTTCTCGGGGCTCGCACCCGGGATCGCCGTCACCCCGCAGGTCAAGGCCGACATCGCCCAGGTGCTCACCCAGCCGGACGTCGCCTTCACCGCCCTCCAGCCGAGCCAGCACGAGCTGAGCACCGCCATCCGCGGTGCCGTCGTGGGCCTCGGCATACGGTTCGTCGTCGGTGCGGCGCTCGTGGCCGCCCTCGCCGCGCTCGTCGTCGCGGCCCTGGCCCGGCGGCGGCCGTGGCCGCGCCTCCTCCTGCTCGTCACCCTCTCCTGGGCCCTCGCCCTCGGGGTCATCTCGCTCGCCGTCAGCCAGACCTACCGTCCCGACCGCTACAACCGCTACACCGGGACCGGCGTGCTCGGCATCGTCCAGCAGGACTCGGGCCTGCTCTCCGACGTCGAGGCCCGCTCGGGGCAGGTCACGCCCTACCTGCGCAACCTCATCGCCTTGTCGACGTCGTTGCAGCAGGCCTACCGGCCCACCCAGCTCGAGCAGCCGGTCGCCCTGCGCCTGCTGTTCGTCAGCGACCTCCACGACGGCAACCAGTACTCGCTCATGAAGAGCATCGTCACCCAGGAGAAGGTCGACGCGGTCGTCGACCTCGGTGACCTGGTCACGTTCGGCACCCCGCAGGAGGCCGAGGCGGCCGGGATGTTCTCGGGGATCGCCTCGCTCGGGGTGCCCTACCTCTTTGTCAGGGGCAACCACGACGCCACCTCGCCCACCGACACGGCGCTGCTCACCCGGCTGTCGCAGATCTCCAACGTCGTTCTCCTGCAGGGCCCCTCGGGCAACTACACGGAGGTCACGATCAACGGGGTCAGGATCGCCGGGTTCAACGACCCGCGCTACTTCGGCGACGACGGCATGAACTCCGCCGAGAAGGAGAAGCCGGCCAAGGAGGCGTTCGCGAAGGCGTTCGCCGACAAGGGACCGGTCGACCTCGTCGTCAGCCATGAGCCGTATGCCGTCCAGGGCCTCGACGTCGGCGGCGTGCTCGCCAACGGGCACATGCACGTGGCCGACCTCGAGGGCAACCGTATCCAGGTGGGGACCTTCACCGGGGGCGGACCGTTCAGCCACTACATCGCGGAGTCCGACGGCTCCGAGCTCGTCGGACAGCCCTCGGCCTTCGACATCGCCACCTTCGGGGACTCGTGCCGGCTGACCTCGCTCACCCGGTTCACCTTCCGCGACCTCATCGAGGGCAGGCCCGCCTACGACGACGTCACCCTCGTCAACGGGTCACGCATCGACACCCGGCCCGTGGACCCGACGCGGACCTGCTCGGCCGACGCCACGCTGACCCGGACGACCGTCCCGTCCCCCGCTCCCTGACCCCCCGGCCGAGCAGGCGGGTGACAGTCGGGCCAGGCAGGCCGGGCCGGCCGGGCCCGGTGCTCAGCCGCGCAGCTCGGGGAACTCCTCGTCGCGCCACTCGCGGCCGTCGCCGGCGATGGCGCCGTCGGCCAGCTGGCGCTCCCGGTCGCGCAGCTCGACCCGGCGGATCTTGCCGGAGATGGTCTTGGGCAGCTCGGCGAACTCGAGGCGGCGCACGCGCTGCCACGGCGCCAGGTGCTCGCGGGCGTAGCCGAGGATCGACCGAGCGGTCTCGGCGTCGGCGACCGACCCGGGCGCCAGCGCGACATACGCCTTCGGCACGGCGAGCCGAACCTCGTCGGGGGCGGGGACGACGGCGGCCTCGAGCACCGCGGGATGCTCGATGAGCACGGACTCGACCTCGAACGGGCTGATCTTGTAGTCGCTCGCCTTGAAGACGTCGTCGGTCCGGCCCACGTAGGTGATGTAGCCGTCGGCGTCGACGGTCGCGACGTCGCCGGTGTGGTACCAGCCGCCGGCCATGGCCTCGTCGTTGCGGGCGTTGTCGCCCTGGTAGCCCGTCATGAGGGCGAGCGGGTGCTGCGCGAGGTCGAGGCAGATCTCGGCCCCGTCGGCGGCGGCCTCGGGGGTGTCGACGCGCTCCCCCGAGAGCGGGTCGACGAGCACCACCGGCATACCGGGGAGGGGTCGGCCCATCGACCCGGGCTTGAGCGCTGACCCCGGGGTGTTGCCGATCTGCGCCGTCGTCTCGGTCTGGCCGTAGCCGTCCCGCAGGGTCATCCCCCAGGCCCGGTCGACCTGGGCGATGACCTCGGGGTTGAGCGGCTCCCCCGCGCCGACCACCTCGCGCAACGCGCCGGGGCCACCGGACAGGTCGGCGTTGATGAGCATCCGCCACACCGTCGGCGGGGCGCAGAAGGTCGTGACCTGCCAGTCACGGATGACGTCGAGCAGCCGGGGGGCGTCGAAGCGGGTGTAGTTGTGGACGACGATCGCCGACTCGGCGATCCACGGCGCGAAGAACGAGGACCAGGCGTGCTTGGCCCAGCCCGGGCTCGAGATGTTGAGATGCCGGTCGCCGGGCTGCAGGCCGAGCCAGTACATCGTGGTCAGATGGCCCACGGGGTAGGACACCTGGGTGTGCTCGACGAGCTTGGGCCGGCTCGTCGTGCCCGAGGTGAAGTAGAGGAGGAGGGGGTCCCCCGGGGCGGTGCCCGGGTGGGGGGTCGGGTCGGCGGCGTGCCCGTAGGCCTCGGTGAGGTCGTGCCAGCCCTCGGCCCGGCCGACACAGATCCGGGTGTAGTCACCGGGAACCGCGTCGAACTTCGCCGTCTCCTCGGCGTTCGTGACGACGTGCCGGGCCCCACCGCGCTCGATCCGGTCGACGAGGTCGGCAGGTCCCACGGCCGTCGTGGTCGGCATGATGACCGCCCCGAGCTTCATGACCGCGAGCATCGCGTCCCACAGGTGGACCTGGTTCCCCAGCATGAGGATCACCGGGTCGCCCTTGGCCACCCCCCGGGCGGCGAGCCAGGCGGCGACCCGGTCGGACCGGTCGGCCATCGCGTCGAAGTGGATCTCGGTGCTCGACCCGTCCTCCTCGACGATGATGAGCGCGGGGTCGTGGTTGCCCCGCGCGATGACGTCGAACCAGTCGACGGCCCAGTTGAACCTGTCCCCGACGTCCGGCCAGGTGAACGCGTCGACCGCGACGTCATGGCGGCCCCGCAGGGCGAGCAGGTGGTCGCGGGCCTGGCGGTACTGCTCCGTCGCACTCATCGGTCCACTCTGGCACCGCCGCCGACCACCCGCCAGGGGGCCGCCGACGGCCTGCCTGCGAGGGCCTCGTGCGACCCTGCGTCAGAGGGGCACGACGTCGTATGCCGCGTGCGCGTCGGGGCCCTTGCCACAGCTGAGCGGCGCGGGCGGCAGCTCGCGGCGGGTGACCTCGACGAGGGTCCGTCGCGGCAGCGCCCCGGCCCCGGCGAGCTCGACCCGGGTCACCGGTCCCCCGCCCTCGACCGCCCCGACGACGACGTCGTCGACCCCCGCCGGACCGTGCCGGTTCAGGAGCCAGGCCACCGCGGCCTGGACCGCGGGCGGCTGCGTCGTCACCCCACGCAACCGGGCGGCCGGCACCCGTCCAGCCCGATGGCCGCGGACGACCTCGGCCGCCGAGTCCGCGTCAAGCCCGCCGTAGCAGGCGGCCTCCGGGAACGCGAGCAGCGTTCCCGCGAACCGGTGTCCGCCCAGGTGCGTGCACTCCCAGACCGCGCCCGGTTCCAGGGCGTCGAGGACGCCGGCGATGGGCCGGCCCCGGACCGCACAGCAGGTGTCGCGGACGCCGTGGGTGCACACGAGCAGCATCGGCTCGGCCACGTCCCCGCCGGCCGCCAGCGCCTCGACCAGACCGGCCGCCGCCGTCACGAGGTCCTCGCCGCTCTCCCAGGTCCCGCTGACCTGCCGCCGGGCGGTGGGGTCGACGGCATACCACGACCGCGGCCCGCTCCGGCGCCGGCCGAGGCGGCGGATGAGGAGGACCCGCGCCTCCGCCGCGGCGAGCGCCGCTCCGACCTCCCGGCCGGCGGCGCCGTCGAGGGGCGGTGTCGCCAGCGGCTCGCGGGACCACGGGCCGGGGTGCTCGACGAGGAGCCAGCGCAGCGCGACGGGCGCGCTGCCCGCCATCGGCTCACCCCGGTCACGGGCGGCCGCCGAGCACAGCGGGAGGTCCTCGGTCACCCGGTCGATGCTACGTGTGCCGGTTCCCGGTCCCGGTATGCCGCCCGGCGGGCTCAGCCGACCGCCGACCCGGCGACCTGGCGCAGGGGGGTGACCGGGTCGACGAGGACGTCCTCCCAGGCCATCTCGGCGGCCCCGATGAGGACCGCATCGCCCTCGAGCGAGGGGGCCGCGAGCTCGACCTGCTCGGCGGGAACGGCCAGCGCCGCCGCGTTGAGGCTGGCCCGGGTCACCTCCGGTGCGGCCCGGAGCACCTCGCGGAGCAGACCACCGAGGACGACGAGGCGGGGGTCGAAGGCGTTGACGATGCTGGCCAGGCCGAGGCCGAGGAAGTGGCCGACCTCGTCGAGCTCGTGGCTGCCGGCCAGGCCGGCGGCGCGGATGGCCGGGACGAGGTCGTCGCTCGTCGCGTGGACCATGCCGAGGGCCTGGCCGATGGCCTGGGCCCCGATCTCGGTCTCCCAGCACCCCCTCGCCCCGCACCGGCACGGGCGACCCTCGGGCAGGACGACGATGTGGCCGACCTCGCCGGCATACCCCGCGGCCCCGAGCATCGGCCGGCCGTTGACGATCATGCCCGCACCGACACCGACCTCGCCGGCGATGAAGACGACGTCGTCACACCCCCGGGCCACGCCGCGGCGGTGCTCGGCCAGGGCGCCGAGGTTCGCGTCGTTGCCGACGTGCACCCGCAGGTGCGGCAGCTCGTCGGCCAGCAGCAGGCCGAACGCCTCGTCGATCCAGCCGAGGTTGGGGGCGAAGCGGACTAGGCCGTCGGAACGGCGGACGACGCCGGGCACCGACACGCCGAGCGCCAGGACCCGGTCGGCCGCGGCCGGGTCGCGCAGCAGCTCCTCGGCCAGGGCGTGGATGGCCACCGCGACCTCGCGGGGCCCCGCCTGCGACCGCGCCCGGGCCATGTGGCGGCGTGCCACGACCTGACCGCCCAGCCCCACGAGGGCCACATCGACCCGGTCGACGCCGACGTCCGCGGCGAGGACCTGGATCTTGTCGACGCGGGGCCGGACGACGTGGGACGGCCGACCGGCTCCGGCACCGGCACCGCTGGGCCGCTCCTCGGCGACGAGGCCGAGGTCCACGAGCTCGGTGACCAGACCCTTGATCGTGCTCCGGCTCGACCCCATGGCGGCGGTGAGCGCGGAGCGGGTCAGGGACCCGTTCTCGTGGACGGCGCGCAGCAGCGTGCTCAGGTTGTGCCGGCGGATCTCCTCCTGGGTGGCCCCGGATCGTCTGGCCTGCGGCCGCCTGTCGGCCGCAGGTGTCGGTGAGTCGAACATGGCACGACGCTCAGCGTCCGGCGGCGTTCGCTCTCTTGCGCGACAGGGCGTCGACGCCGGCCGCGAGCATGAGGACGAGCATGGTGATGATGTAGTTCGCCGACGCCGGCAGGTTGGGCAGCAGGCCCAGGCCGTTGGGGATCATCGCGATGACGAGGCCACCGATGACCGCGTCGCGGGCGCGGCCGCGCCCACCGAACAGCGAGGTGCCACCGATGACCGCGGCGGCCACGGCATACAGCAGCGTGTTGCCGCCACCGGCGTCCGAGGGGACGGAGCCGAGCCGCGAGGCCTGGACGACACCACCGATCGCCGCCATCCCGGACCCGATCGCGAAGGCCGCGATCCGGATCCGCTGCAGGTCGATGCCGGCCCGACGGGCGGCCTCGGAGTTGCCACCCACCGCATAGACGTAGCGCCCGAACCGGGTCTTGTTGAGGATGAAGGTCCACAGCACCATCAGCACGATGATGATCGGCAGGACATAGGGCGCACCCTTGATCGAGGTGACCGAGGGGTTGGGCGAGCGCTCCTTGTTGAGCAGGATGAGCGCCACCGCGCCGATGACCGCGATCGTGCCGGCGCGGGCCAGCACGAGGGCCATCGGCTCCGCCGACAGGCCGCGCCCCCGGCGGCGGACCGAGCGCAGGACCGTGTAGGCGGCATACCCGCCCACCGTGATGATGAAGAAGATCCATCCGTAGAGCGGCGGGAGGTTCCCGTTGGAGATGGAGTTGACGAGGCTGAAGCTGCCGATCGAGATGGCGTTGCCCGTGCCGATGAACTGGAGCAGGACACCCTGCCAGCCGAGGAACAGCGCCAGGGTCACGACGAAGGAGGGGATCCCGACGTTGGCGACGAGGTAGCCGGTGATCACGCCGATGGCGACGCCGGCCGTGACCGCCAGGTAGATCGCCCCGAGCTGGGTGCTGGTGAGGATCCCGAAGCCGAGCATGAGCGTGCCCAGGCCGATGATGCCCACGGCGACCCAGAGCCGGCTCAGGACGGCGAGCAGGATGGCCACGAGGAGGAAGGCGAGGACGATGAGGAACGTCGCCGTCCCGAAGGCCTGGCGCATGTCGCCGTGCTTGACCAGGGCCAGGCCCATGATCGCGGCGGTCGCGCCGCTGGCCGTGCCGGCCGCCAGGTCGATCTCGCCGAGCAGCAGGACGAAGACGAGCCCCATGGCGATGAGGACCGTGATCCCGGCCTGGCTGACGAGGTTGGCCAGGTTGAAGACGGACAGGAACCGGTTGCTCGCCTGGGAGAAGATGATGACGAGGACGACGAGGCCGAGGATGGCCGGCAGGGCGCCGACCTCACCGCCGCGGACCCGGCTGATGTAGTCGCGGACGAAGCCGCCGATGTCGGTGAGCCCGGCGTCCCGGGAGAAGTCGGAGTCGGCCACCGTGGAGGAGCCCGGCGCCGGGGTCCGCTCGGGGGTCTGGGGGGTGTTGTCGACGCTCATGTCGTGCTCCTCCTAGTTCCCGCTCGCCGCAGCCTCGCTGGGCTGCAGGCCGATGTCGCCCGACCGCCCCGCGGTGATGAGCTCGACGACCTGCGCGTGGGTCACGTCCTTGGCCTTGACCTCGGCGGCGAGCCGGCCGAGGTAGAGGGCGGCGACCCGGTCCGAGACCTGGAGGACGTCGTTCATGTTGTGGGAGATGAGCACGACCCCGATGCCCTGGTCCGCGAGGCGGCGCACGAGGTTGAGGACCTGCTCGGTCTGGGCGACACCGAGGGCCGCCGTCGGCTCGTCGAGGATGACGACCTTGCTGTTCCACAGCACCGACTTGGCGATGGCGACGGTCTGCCGCTGGCCACCGGAGAGGCTGGAGACGAGCTGGCGCACGCTCTTGACGGTCCGCACCGACAGGCTGGCCAGCACGTCGCGGGAGCGGCTCTCCATCGCTCCCTCGTCGAGGACCCCGGTGCCGGAGCGAACCTCGCGGCCGAGGAACATGTTCTGGACGATGTCGAGGTTGTCGCACAGGGCGAGGTCCTGGTAGACGACCTCGATGCCGAGGGCGGCCGCGTCCCGGGGGCCGTGGATCGAGACGGTCTGGCCCTCGAAGGCGACCTCGCCGCTGTCGACCGAGTAGATGCCTGCCACGCACTTGATGAGCGTCGTCTTGCCCGCGCCGTTGTCGCCGACGAGGGCGGTGACCTCTCCGGGGTAGACGGCGAAGTCCACGTCATGGAGCACGTGGACCGGACCGAAGCTCTTGTTGATTCCGGTCAGGCTCAGGATGGGCGAATCGGCCACGACCTCACTCCTCCTCTGGGGGTGCCAAGGGTCGACGACCGGTGGGACGCCGACGTCCGCCGGCAGGCGGGCTGCCCCGGGGGCCGATGGCCGGACCGGGGCAGCCCTCCTGCACTGTCAGTGACCCTAGTCCCGGGTCACCGGTGGATGGCTGCTCGAGCAGGGTGCTTACTGCACGCCGTACTTCGTGCAGGCGGCCTGCGCCGCTGCGGTGGTGCAGATGTCGGACGCCTTGACGAAGCCGTCGGAGACGACCGACTCGACCTTGTCAGCGGTGATGGCGACCGGGGTGAGCAGGATGGACGGCACGTCGCGGCCGGACTGGCTGTCCTTGGTCGTGTCGGTCGTCGTGACGGTGCTGCCCTTGATGAGCGCCACGGCGGCGTCAGCGGCGGCCTTGGCCTCGGCCTTGACGGCCTTGTAGACGGTCATGCACTGGTCGCCCAGGAGGACGCTGCGCAGCCCGTCGGGGGTGGCGTCCTGGCCCGTCACCGGAGCCTTGACACCAGCGGCCTTGAGCCGGGTGATGATCGACTGGGCCATGCCGTCGTTGGAGCCGATGACCCCGTCGACCTTGTTACCGGCTGCGGTGAGCAGCTGCTGGAAGATCGTGCCGGCGGTGGCGTTGTCCCACTTGGGGACCGACTGGTCGCCGACCTTCTTCAGGGCGCCGGACTTGTACAGCGGGTCGAGGACCGAGTCGTAGCCCTGCTTGAACAAGGTGGCGTTGTTGTCCGTCGGCGAGCCGTTGATCTCGATGACCGGGTTGGCCTTGCCGTAGGTCCCGTTGGCCTTCATGCAGTCCACGAGGCCCTGGCCCTGGAGCTGGCCGACCGTGACGTTGTTGAACGACACGTAGTAGTCGGCGCTGCCGCCGAGGGTGAGCCGGTCGTAGTCGATCGTCTTGATGCCGGCGTTCTTGGCCTTGGTCTCGATCTGCGCACCGGAGGCGCTGTCGAGGTTGACGATGAGGAGGACCTTGACGCCCTCCTGGATCATCGAGTCGGCGATGGAGGCCATCTTGCTCGTGTCGCCGAGTGCGTTCTGGATGTCGGACTTGATGCCGGCGCTGTCGAACGCCTGCTGCAGGTAGGGCTTGTCGAACTCCTCCCAACGCGCAGAGGACTGCGTGTCGGGGAGGATGACGCCGACCTGGACGCCGGCGGCGGAGGTGCTGGAACCACCTCCGGAGGATCCGCCACTGCTGCTGGAACCGCAGGCGGCGAGGGCGAGAGTGCCCACAACCGCAACGGCGGCCGTACGCACAAACTTCGTTGTCATGCGCTCTCCTGAAGGTGAGGGTCCGGCCCGGACCTGAGCGGGCCATTATGTTGCGCCCCCGAACATAATGCCCAGGCCCCGTCAACGGAAGGACCGTGTCCAAATCGTGTCTTGACGATGTCCGGGCCGTGACCGCCCGGCAACGACGGGGTGACGTGCCGCACCGCGGCCGCCGAGGACGACCCCGCTCGGCGTGCGGCCGACCCTCGCTCGCCCTAGTGTGACCTGCGCCACAACGACGTGGCGCCCTCACGACTGAAGGAGACATCAATGGGGATGTCGGGCAGGGCCCGGGCCATCGCGGTGGTCGGGGCGATCGTCGCGCTCATCGTGAGCGCCCTTCCGGCGTCGGCGGCCTCGCCCTCGTACGTCGCGCTCGGTGACAGCTACAGCTCCGGCACCGGGACCGGCACGTACCTGAGCGACGGCACCGACTGCATGCGGTCCGTCTACGCCTACCCCTCGCTCATCGCCGCCGCCAAGGGCTACTCCCTGACCTTCCGCGCCTGCTCGGGCGCCACGGTCGCCGATGTGACGAACACCCAGCTGTCGGCCCTCGGTCCCACGACGGCATACGTCTCGATCTCGGTGGGGGGCAACGACGCCGGCTTCGCCGACGTCCTGACCGAGTGCGCCCTCCCGTCGTGGATGAGCAACTGCAACGGCGCGGTCAACGGCGCCCGGGCGATCATCACGTCCACCCTCCCGAGCCGGTTGTCGGCCCTCTACGGGCAGATCCGCGCCCGCGCGCCCCGGGCCGTCGTCACGGTCGTCGGCTACCCGCGGATCTTCGACGGCAAGGACTGCAACGCCCTGACCTGGTTCTCCTCGACCGAGATGTCCCAGCTCAACGCCGCGGCCGACCTGCTCGACTCGGTCCTCGCGACGCAGGCCTCGGCGGCCGGCTTCCGCTTCGCCAACCCCACCTCCGCCTTCCTCGGCCACGCCGTCTGCGACCGCCCTGAGTGGATCAACGGCCTGTCCTGGCCGATCGAGGAGTCCTTCCACCCCAACCGCACCGGCCAGGCGAGCGGCTACACCCCGACCGTCAGCCCCTACCTCACCGGGTCCACCGTCTCGGCGACCCCGGCCGTGCTCCGGAAGGCCGCCCGGTCCGCGGCGGCCCTCGTCCGGGCCGACCGGGCCTATGCCGCCCTCGACGCCGGTGTCGTCCCCCAGGTCTTCGTCCTCCCCGACCTGCACAGCCCGCGCGCCCTCGCGGCGGCGAAGCGGGCGGGAGTCGACGTCGACAGCCGGGCGAGCGTCGACGCGGCGGACGCCCGGTATGCCGCGGCCCAGGCCCTGGCCTGGCGCAGCTGACCCGACCGGGGCCGGGGGCCCGCCCCAGGGCGACCACCCCCGGCCCCGTCCGGCATACAGTCGGCAGATGACCACCCACGGCGAGCGGGAGCTCGACATCGTCCTCGTCGGCGCGACCGGCTTCGTCGGCCGGCTGACCGCCGAGTACCTGGCCGAGCACGCGTCGGACGGGGTGCGGATCGGCCTCGCGGCGCGGTCCGGGGCCCGGCTCGAGGCGGTCCGCGCCGGCCTGGGCGAACGCGCCGCCGGCTGGCCCCTGTTCGTCGTCGACACGACCGACGAGGAGGCCGTGACCGACCTCGCCCTGCGGGCGAGGGTCGTCGCGACGACCGTCGGACCCTACGAGCGCTACGGCCGGTCCCTGGCCGCGGCCTGTGCCATGAGCGGGACCCACTACGCGGACCTGACCGGCGAGATCCTCTTCGCCCGCTGGAGCATCGACGCCAACGAGGACGAGGCGGTGCGCACGGGGGCGCGCATCGTCCACTCGTGCGGCTTCGACTCCATCCCCTCCGACCTCGGGGTCCTGCTCACGGCCGAGCGGGCCGCTGCCGACGGCGAGGGGACGCTGGCCGACACCACGCTCTACGTCCGCTCGCTGCGTGGGGGCTTCAGCGGCGGCACGGTCGACTCGATGCGGGCCCAGGCGGTGACGGCCGGCTCCTCACCACAGGCCCGCCGGGTCATCGGGGACTCCTACGCCCTCAGCCCCGCGCGCGCCGACGAGCCGCCGTCGCGTCGGCGACCCAGCCGGCCCCGCGCGCTCGACACGGTGCTCGCCCGGCTCCCCGTGGGCCGTGCCGCAGCGAGCGGCCGGTTCACGGCGCCGTTCGTCATGGCGTCCTACAACACCCGCGTCGTCCGGCGCAGCAACGCCCTGACCGGCTGGTCCTACGGGCGCGACTTCCGCTACCGGGAGTTGACCGACACGGGGTCAGGCGCCCGCGGCCTCGTCGGCGCGGCGGCGCTCTCGGCCGGTCTCGGCGCTGTCGCCGGCGCCATGATGCTCCGGCCCACCCGCGCCCTGCTCGACCGCGTGCTCCCGAAGCCGGGCGAGGGTCCGAGCCCGCAGCGTATGGCCGGGGGCCGGTTCGTCATGGACATCGAGGCCACGACGACGACGGGCGCGCGCTACCGGACCCGGGTCGCGGCCGAGAAGGACCCTGGCTACTCCGGCACGGCCGTCATGCTCGGTGAGAGCGCCCTCGCCCTCGCCCTCGACGAGGCGCGGCTGCCGGACCGCGCGGGGGTCCTCACCCCGGCGACCGGGATCGGGATGCCTCTCGTCGACCGGCTCCGTGCCCGCGGGTTCACGCTGGCGACCGAGCGGCGCTGAGACCATCCTCCGCTGAGGCCGGGAGGGCGCCGCCGGGCGCGAGATGCGTGCCACACCACCGCACCGCGACAACCGGGCCCGGGTTGGGGGAATATCGTCGGAGGCGACAGGACGCTCGAGCAGGAGGACAGATGACCGACCACGACCCCGTCAGCCTGATGACCGACGAGGAGTGCTGGGAGATGCTCCGCGAGCACGAGTTCGGCAGGCTGGCCTTCCACCTCGTCGACGAGGTGCACATCGTGCCGATGAACTACGCGGTCGACGACGACAACCGGCTCGTCTTCCGGACCGCCGAGGGTGCCAAGCTGCTCGGTCTGACGATCAACGCCGACGTCGCCTTCGAGATCGACGACTTCGGCGGCGAGATGGCCCAGAGCGTCGTCGTGCACGGACGGGCCCGGATCCTGGAGGGCCGGGACGCCGACGCGACCGACACCCTGCCACTGCGCCCGTGGGTCGACACGGCGAAGTTCAACGTCGTCGCCGTGGAGCCCGAGCAGGTCACCGGGCGCCGCTTCGAGCTCGACCGGCCGTGGACCCACATGATCCCCCACCACGGGAGCTGACCGCACACTGGACCACCCGCCCTCGGGTGGGTTCCCGCGGCACCGGGTCACCCGGACGGTCACCGTGAGGTGATCGTCCCCGGCCCACCCGCCGCCAGGTGCTGGTGCTCGTTGAACGTGAGCACGAGCGGGCCCGCCGTCTCGACCGTCACGGTCGAGATCGAGGCGTTCATCATGACCCGCTGCAACCGGCCCCACAGATAGGGGTCGCCGTCGAGCACGGTCGTCAGGGCCCAGGTGATCGCGCCCGCCGAGCTGCACACGACGGCCGTGTCGGTCGGGCCGAGTCGGCTGAGCAGCCGTTCGAAGGCGTCCTCGACCCGGGTGCAGAAGGCGGTGAACGTCTCGGGGTAGTCCTCGTCGTGTTCACCCTCGGCCCAGCGCACCATGGCCTTCTCGAACATGAGCATGAAGGCCCGGTAGGGGCGGAAGGTGCGCGCGAGGTCCGCCTTCATCACCGTCATCGACCGGTATGCCGGCCGGTGCCCGGTGATGATCGCCGTGTGGTCGTACTCGTCCCAGCCGGCGTCGATCTGCGGCTGGGTCTGCCAGCCGGCGGCGTCGATGAGCGCGGACGCGGTGAGCTGCTGGCGGCGCAGGCCGCCCACGACGACGACGTCCGGCCGCACCCCCCGGTCGCGCAGCGCCTCTCCGGTGAGACGCGCCTGACGGTGGCCGAGGTCGGTGAGGACGTCGTAGTCCTTCTTGCCCCACGAGGCCTGGCCGTGCCGGACGAGGAGGATCGTGCTCACTCGCGTCCTTTCGCTCCGAGCCGCTCGGCGGCGCCGCGCCCTCAGCCCCCGGCGATGAGCCGGCGGCACCGCCCCTCAAGGTAGACGACGACCTCGTGGAAGGCGGCATATGCCCGGTTCGTCGTCTGCCCCTGCGCGTACCTGAAGTAGATCTGCTGCCCGATGACCGCGAGCCGGAACAGCCCGAAGACCTCGTAGAACACCCACTGCTCGGCGCTGAGCCGACGGCCGGTCCGGGCCAGGTAGTACTCGACGGCCTCGGCCCGGGTCAGCATCCCGGGCGTGTGCGTCGGCTGCAGCCGGAACCGGCGGAACGGCGCGTCGTCGTCGGCCTGCACCCAGTAGGCCAGCGCGCCGCCGAGGTCCATGAGCGGGTCACCGACCGTGGCGAGCTCCCAGTCGAGCACCCCGATGACCCGGGTCGGCTCCGCCGGGTCGAGCACGAGGTTGTCGAAGCGGAAGTCGTTGTGGATGAGCACCTGGCCGGCGTCGTCGGGCCGGTGCGCGTCGAGCCACGTCATGACGTCCTCGAAGTCACCGACGTCCTCGGTCCGCGCCCGCCGGTAGCGGTCGGACCACCCGCCGACCTGGCGGGCGACATAGCCCGGGCCCCGTCCCAGGGAGGCCAGGCCCGTCGCGTCGAGGTCGACGCGGTGCAGCTCGACGAGGGTGTCGAGCGCGTTGCGGCACAAGGTCCGCACGCCCGCCTCGTCGAGCCCGAGGTCCGCCGGGAGGTCGGCACGCAGGATGGTCCCGACGAGCCGCTCCATGACGTAGAAGGGCGAGCCGATGACGTTCTCGTCCTCGCAGAGGGCCACCATCGTCGGGACCTTGGCGAAGGCCGGCCGCAGGGCCGCCATGACCCGGTACTCCCGGCCCATGTCGTGGGCACCCTTCGCCTTGGTCCCCGCCGGCGGGCGCCGCAGGATGAGGTCGCGACCGGCATACCGGAGCAGGTAGGTGAGGTTGGAGGCGCCCCCGGAGAACTGGCGGACCTCGGGACGCCCCTCGACCCCGGCCGGGTCGGCGGCGTGGCCGCGCAGCCAGGTGGTGACCGCCGCGACGTCGAAGGCGTCCTCGTCGCGGACCGGTCCGGCGCCCGGGACCTCGCTCACCCGCCGTCCCCGAGCCCCCCGCGACGGGCCAGCCGGGCCGCCCCCTCGCGGAAGATCCGGTCGTATGCCGGCCGGGCCAGCCGCTTGGTCCAGAACGCCCGGCGCCCCAACCGGTCGGTGAGGATGAGCCGCCGGCCCGCCTCGACGCCCTTGACGACGACCGCCGCGATGTCGTCGGCGGAGGCGGCGGCCGTGGTGATGAGCCGCTCGGCCGTCTTCTCCATCTCGACGTCGCTGCCGCGCAGCGAGGAGTGCAGGTTGGTGCGGAAGAACGCCGGGCAGACGACCGAGGTCGCGATGCCCCATGGCTCGAGCTCGAAGCCCAGCGTCTCGGAGAGCGCGACGACCCCGGCCTTGACGGCGTTGTAGGAGGACATGCCCGGACCGTGGACGAGCCCGGCCAGGGAGGCGATGTTGACGATGTGGCCGGAGCGCTGCTCCTTGAGCAGCGGGGTGAAGGTCCGGCAGCCGCGCACGACGCCGAGCAGGTTGATGTCGACGACCCGGTGCCAGTCCTCGATCGTCTCGACGTCGATCCGGCCACCGGTGGCGACGCCCGCGTTGTTGACGAGGATGTCGAGGCCGCCCCACGTGCCGCGCACCCAGGCCAGGGCCGCGTCCCAGTCGTCCTGGCTCGTCACGTCGAGATGGAGGTAGTCGGTGCCCTCGGGCAGGGGCTCGACCAGAGCGGACGGGTCGGTCGCGAGGTCGCCGACGAGGACGCGGTCCCCGCGGTCGCGGAACCGCTGCACGAGCGCCCGACCCAGGCCGGAGGCCCCGCCGGTGACGAGGACCCGGGCCGTCACTGGGCCGCCGCGGCCAGATAGGGCTTGAGCATGATCCGCGCGACGACGCCGAGGTGGACCTCGTCGGGTCCGTCGGCGAGCCGCAGCGAGCGGGCACCGGCATACGCGGCGGCGAGGGGGTAGTCCTCGCTCATGCCGCCCCCACCGTGGAGCTGGATCGCCATGTCGATCACCTCCGCGGCCATGCGTGGCACGACCGCCTTGATCTCGGACACCTCGGACAGGGCACCCATCGTGCCGTACGTGTCGAGCTTCCAGGCGGCGTGCTGGACGAGAAGTCTGGCCTGGTTGATGGCGATGCGGGCCTGGGCGAGGCGCTCGCGGTTGCCACCGAGGTTGGCGATCGGCTTGCCGAAGGCGACCCGCGAGACGGAGCGCTCGCAGGCCATCTCGAGGGAGCGCTCGGCCAGGCCGATGAGCCGCATCGTGTGGTGGACCCGCCCCGGACCCAGCCGGCCCTGCGCGATCTCGAAGGCCCGCCCCGGCCCCGCGACGATGTTGCTCGCCGGGACGCGGACGTCGGTGAGCCGGACCTCGCCGTGCCCGAGGGGTTCGTCGTACTGGCCGAGCGAGGTCACCGTACGGACGACCTCGACGCCGGGCGCGTCCATGGGGACGAGGACCATCGAGTGGCGGTGGTGCTTGTCGGCGCTCTCGTCCGTCAGGCCCATGAAGATGCCGACCTTGCAGTCGGGGTGTCCCGCCCCCGTCGACCACCACTTCCGGCCGGTGAGGACGACCTCGTCGCCGTCGAGGATCGCGGTGGCCGCCATGTTCGTCGCGTCCGAGGAGGCGACGTCGGGCTCGGTCATGAGGAAGGCGCTGCGGATCCGCCCGTCGAGGATCGGCTCGAGCCAGGTGTCCTTCTGCTCCTGCGACCCGTACTTGAGGATGACCTCGGCGTTGCCCGTGTCGGGTGCGTTGCAGTTGAAGACGAGCGGGGCGATGAGCGAGCGGCCCATCTGCTCGGCGACCGGGGCGTAGTCGCCGTTCGTCAGGCCGGTGCCGCCGTCGGTGCCGAACCTCGCGGCATACGGGCCCTCGTGGCCGGCCGGGATGAAGAGGTTCCACAGGCCCTGGGCGCGGGCCTTGGCCTTGAGCTCCTCGAAGACCGGGTGCGGGGGCCAGGGGTCCTCGCCGCGGCTGCGGCGCTCGGCGATGTCACGGAACACGAGGTCCTCGACGGGGACGATCTCCTCGTCGACGAAGGCCCGGACCCGGGCGGTGAGATCGGCGGCGCGCGGTGAGAGCGAGAAGTCCATGGCCGTTGACGATAGCCCCCTATTGAGCAATGCTCAATAGTATGCCGCCGACCCCCACCCCCCGACCGCCCCGGGCGGGCCGGGTCCGGATGACCCCGGACGAGCGCCGGCGTCAGCTCGTGGGCATCGGGCTGCGGAGCTTCGTCGAGCACCCTGTCCAGGACGTCTCGCTCGACGACGTCGCCGCCGAGGCAGGAGTCTCGCGGGGGCTGCTCTTCCACTATTTCCCGACCAAGACCGACTTCCACCGCGCCGTCGTCGAGGCGGCCTGGCGACGGGTGCTGCGCACCGTCCGGCCGGACGAGGGCCTGACCGGACCGGCGGCCCTGACCCAGGTCGTCGAGCGGTTCCTCGCCCAGGTGGCCCGGCGGCGTGAGTCCTACCGCGCCCTCGTCTACGGGCAGGCCCCGATCGCGACGACCGCCCACGGGCCGGTCGGGGCCACGGCGACGACCCTGCGCGAGGAGCTCGCTCGCCTCGTCGCCGACGTGGCCGGCCTGCCCGACGAGACGCTGCCGGCGGTCCACGGCTGGGTCGCCTACGTCGAGGACCGCGCCCTCCAGGCCGGTCCGCCCGCTCGCCCGGAAGGCCTGACGGAGGCCGGCTCCGCGGACCCGGAGCCGGACCCGGCCCTCGTCGACCACTGCGTGCGAGCCCTGCGCGCCCTCACCACCTCCTGACCCCCCTGCCCCCGTCGTGCCGCGGGAACGGACGTGGATACCTCCGGGGGTATGCTGTCCTGCCATGTGGGAGACGCTGACGGCGTGGAGCCGGCGCCGCTGGTATGCCGCGGCCGCAACCGCCGTCGCCACCGTCCTCGTCATCGCCGTCCCGACCGCCCTCATCCCGACGCCGATCTTCGGGCGGGAGGTCCCCCCGACCTGGTGGTCCTGGCCGGTCCTCCTCGTGACGGCGGTGCTCAGCGGGCTGATCTTCGCCACCTACGTCCGCCAACCCGGCGACCTGCCGGTCGGTGACGACGGCACGGCCCAGGTCGACAGGAAGGGCGTCCTCGGCGGCTTCCTCACCTACCTCGCCGTCGGCTGCCCGGTCTGCAACAAGATCGCCCTGCTGGCCCTCGGCTCGGCCGGGGCGCTGCGGTGGTTCGCCCCGGTGCAGCCCTATCTCGGTGTGGCCGCCCTGGGCCTGCTCGCCTGGGGTCTCAAGGCCCGTCTCGACGGCGAGCGAGCCTGCCCGATGCCCGCGCCGGCGACCCGGTCCTGACCGTCCGGCCGGTCCTCACCCGGCAGGCGCTCACCAGTGCTGGGTGACGTCCTCGGCCGACCCCACGAGGCCGTCGACCCGCTGCCGCGCCCCTGCCTCGGTGGCGACCCAGCCGGTCCAGGTGCCGAAGCACTGCTGGGTGCGCGAGCTCACGAGCCCGAGGTCGGTGCGGTCGACACGTTCGGCCCAGGGCGTGAAGACCAGCCCGGCCGACTCACCGACCACCCGCCACGGCGCCGTCGCCGACCCCGGGGTCCACGACCAGGTCAGCTCCTCCCGCAGCTTGTGCAGCCGGCCGTCGACGACGACGGCGTTCTCGGTCGAGCCGGTGCCGTCGGTCCACCGGCCCCCGACCTGGAGCCCGACGACGTGCCCGTCGACGACGCCGGCTCCGAAGCCCCAGTTCCACGACACGTCACGCGGCCAGTAGCCCCGACCGTGGTCGAGGGTGGCCCAGGCGTCCTCGCCGACGACGTGCTCCCTGCCGTCGACGCGGACCGTCCCGCTCACCGGCCGCGCCACGTCCTTGACCGTGTACTGGAAGGTCCGGTCCGACCACGGCACGACGACCCCGAGCCGCTCGTGGCCCGGGGGGAGCGGCACGACGAGGTCGGCGTCGACCCGCCGGGACCGGGCCCGCAGCCGGGCGCCGCCGACGGTCTCCTCGACGGTGATCGCCAGCCGCCGGTGATGCGCCGTCGCGGGACCGCCACCCAAGGTCCCCGGCAACCGCGTCCCGGCGCCGAGGGGACTGACCGCGACGGCGTCGACCTGCTCCCCGCTCGCCCGGTCGAGCAGCCAGACCTGGGCGAGACCGGCGTAGTCGAGCGAGGCGACGGTCATCGACACGACGATCTCGGGCGAGATGACGCACCAGTACTCCCACCGCTTCGCCCGCCCGAAACGGCGCAGCGAGCGCCCCACCCCCTGGGTCCGGTGGAGGGGGGTCCGCGTCCAGCCGACGGCACGGGGATCGAGGCCACCGCCGGGGAGGGTGAGGCTGACCGGTGCGGTGATCTCCCGGGCGTCGATGGGCACGGCGCCAGAGTGGCACCACCGGGTTCGCCGTCACCGACGACACACGGGACCCTCGGGGCTCAGTCGGTGGGCACCGCCTCCACGAGCACCGGTATGCCGTTGAGCACGGCGTTCGCCGAGACCGTCTCGACCCGCTCGGGGTCGGTGAGGTCGTTCATCGACACCCCGGGGAGCCGGGACGCCTCGCCGAGCCGGACGCCCGGGACCCGCCCCTGGCCGTAGCCGTGCGGCAGGCTGACGACGCCGCGCATGAGGTCCTCGGTCGCGAGGACCTCGACCTCGACCGACCCGGCGGCCGAGGTGACCCGGACGCGGGACCGGTCGGTGATGCCGCGGACCGCGAGGTCGTCGGGGTGGGCGAGGAGCTGGTGGCGCGGACGACCCTTGGTCAGCCGGGGGCTGTTGTGCAGCCAGGAGTTGTTGTCGCGCTGGTGGCGCCGGCCGATGAGCAGCAGGGGGCCGGCGGGGGCTGACGGCGCCGCGTCGGCGGCCGCCTCGTCCTCGGCGAGGGCATCGAGCCCGCGGCGGACGATCGCGGGAAGCAGGTCGATCCGCCTGCTCTCGGTACCGAGTCGCTCGGGCAGCTGGCCGGCGCGCAGCGGGCCCAGGTCGACGCCGCCGGGCGTCGACTCGAGCCGGGCCACCGACAGGTGCTCGCCGGACGTGCGCAGGAGGAGGTCGAGCTGCTGGCGGGGCGGGGTGCGGAACCTCGCCTGGGCCTCGACGGCCTGGGGCAGGGACCGGGCCGCGTGGGCCAGCCGGGTCGCCCTGTCCCGCAACCCGTCCGGCCGGTCGACCTCGGGCCGCAGGGCGATGATCCGCAGGGCGAGGTCGCGGGCGATCTCCCAGTCGTGGCGCGCCCCGTCGGGCCGCTCGAAGAGGGCCGGCGAGAAGCGCGCGGTGTTGCGCACCGCGAGCAGGTGGAAGATCAGGTCGTAGTGGTCGCGCTCGAGCGGCCCGGTGGGCGGCAGGATGACGTCGGCGTGGCAGGTCGTCTCGTTGATGTAGTAGTCGACCGCCACCATGAAGTCCAGGCCGTCGAGGGCCTGCGCCAACCGGTGGCCCGAGGGCGTCGAGGACACCGGGTTCCCGGCCAGGGTGAGCAGCGCCCGGACCTGGCCCTCGCCGGGAGTCGTCATCTCCTCGGCGAGCACCGACACCGGCAGCTCGCCGCCGAACTCCGGCAGACCGCGGACCCGGGAGGTCCACCGGCCGGCGTGCCCGCGCCCCAGCAGCCCCTTGCCGACCATGTCGACCGCCGGGGAGGTGAACATCGTCCCGCCCACCGCGTCGAGGTTGCCGGTGAGCACCGAGATGGCCTGCACCGCCCACTGGCAGACGACGCCGTGGGCCTGGGTGGACACCCCCATCCGGCCGTGGACCGCGGCGGACGGGGCCGCGGCGATCGCCGCGGCGAGGCCTCGGACCGCCGTGGCCGGCATACCGCTCATCCGCTCGGCCAGCTCGGGGGTGAAGCGGGCGACCGCCTCACGCACCGCCTCGACGCCGTCGACGTAGTCCGCGGCCGCGGCGCGCGTGCCCTCGAGCAGCTCACCCTGGAGCAGCTCGCGCACGACGGCCAGGAGGACCCAGGCGTCGGTGCCGGGCCGCACGAAGTGGTGCTCGTCGGCGACCTTCGCCGTCTCGGTCACCCGCGGGTCGAGGACGACGAGCCGACCCCCGCGGGCGCGCAGCTCACGGACCCGGTTGGGGAAGTCCGGCACGGTCATGAGGGAGCCGTTGGAGGCCATCGGGTTGGTGCCGATGAGGACGAGCAGGTCGGTGCGGTCGATGTCGGGCACCGGCAGCAGGAACTGGTGGCCGAAGAGGGCCCACGCCACGAGCTGGTGCGGGAGCTGGTCGACCGAGGTCGCGCTGTAGGTGTTCTTGCTGCGCAGCAGCCGGACGAGGTTGACCCCGTGGGTCAGCGCCCCGAGGCTGTGGACGTTGGGGTTGCCGAGATAGACGGCGACGGCGTCCGCGCCGTGCTCGTGCTGGATGCGGACGAGGTTCTCGGCGACGAGGTCGACCGCCTCGTCCCAGCCGATCTCCTGCCACTGCCCGTCGACCCGGCGGACCGGGCGCCGCAGCCGGTCCGGGTCGGTGTGGACGTCCTGGAGGGCCACGGCCTTGGGACAGATGTGGCCGCGCGAGAGCGGGTCCTCGGCGTGCCCGCGGATCCAGGCGATCTCGCCGTCCTCCACGCGGACCTCGAGGCCGCAGCTCGCCTCGCACAGGGTGCAGGTGAGGTAGCGGAGCTCGCCGGTCGACGGCTGGTCGCTCACCCCCGCTCACCGCCCCCGGGGCCGGTATGCCGCGGGCACCTTGGCCAGGGCGGACTCCCGGGCGATCCTCGTGTTCGCGGCGGCGAGCAGCCAGGCCTGCTCGACCCGCTCGGCGAAGAAGGTCCGCCGGTCGCCGGAGGACCAGGTCCGGTTGAAGATCCGCTTCGTCGCCGCGACGGAGTCCGGGGAGCGCGTGGCGATCCGGGCGAGGAGGTCGGCGGCGGCGGCATACGGGTCGTCGGCGACCTCGGTGGCCAGCCCGAGCTCGACCGCCCGGGAGCCACTGACCACCTCGCCGGTCATGGTCAGCCGCTTCGCCACATCCATGCCCAGCTGCTGGCTGAGCGCCTGGATGCCGCTCATGTCGGGGATGAGCCCCCACTTCGCCTCGAGCACCGCCCACTGCGCGTGGGCCGTCGTGAGACGGAAGTCGGCGCCGAGCGCGATCTGCAGGCCCCCGCCGAAGCAGTGCCCCTCGACGGCCGCCACGACGGGCACCGGGATCCGCCGCCAGGCCCAGCACGCCTCCTGGAAGGTGTTGGTCCCTCGCCAGGGCCTGGGGACGAAGGCGCGGGCGATCCGCACGGGGTCCTTCAGGACGGTCCCGAAGTCCAGCCCCGCGCAGAACGACGGGCCCTCGCCGCCGAGGACGACACCGCGCAGGGTCCGGTCCCGGGCGAGGTCGTGGGCGACGGTGACGAGGGCGTCGAGCGTGTCGAGGGTGAGGGCGTTGAGCTTGTCCGGCCGGTTGAGCCGGACCTGCGCCACACCGCCGTCGACCCGTACGGTCACGGGTGCGGAGGTTCCTGGGGCCACGGCGGTCGTCATGGCAGCAGCCTACGGACGGGCGCACCCCTGCGCCGAGCGCCGACCTCTAGGCTCGGGTCATGGAGTTCCGGAGCGCCTACGCGCAGGGGTTCGCCCGGGTCGCGGCCTGCACGTTCCCCAGTGCCCTCGCCGACCCGGCGACCAACGCCGAGCGCATCCTCGAGCAGGCCCGCGCCTGCCATGACGACGCCGTCGCGGTGGCCGTCTTCCCGGAGCTCTCGCTGTCGGGGTACGCGATCGACGACCTCCTCCTCCAGGACGCCCTCCTCGAGGCCGTCGACGACGCGGTCCTGCGGATCGCCCACGAGAGCGCCGAGCTGCTCCCCATCCTCGTCGTCGGGGCGCCGATCCGGCGCCGCAACCGGCTCTACAACTGCGCCGTCGTCATCCACCGCGGCCACGTCCTCGGGGTCGTCCCCAAGACCTTCCTGCCGACCTACCGCGAGTTCTACGAGAAGCGGTGGTTCGCCTCCGGCGAGGACCAGCGGGAGTCCTTCGTCAACCTGCCGCACTGGCCCGGTGCCGACGAGGTCGGCGACATCCCGTTCGGCCCCGACCTCATCTTCGCGGCCACCGACGTCCCCGACTTCGCCATCCACGTCGAGGTCTGCGAGGACCTGTGGGTGCCGATCCCGCCGTCGCACAAGGCCGCCCTGGCCGGCGCGACGATCCTGCTCAACCTGTCGGCCTCGCCGATCACGGTGGCCCGCGCCGAGGACCGGCACCTCATGGCGCGCTCGGCCTCGGCCCGGTGCAACGCCGCCTATGTGTATGCCGCCGCCTCGGGCACGGAGTCGAGCACCGACCTGTCCTGGGACGGGATGACGATGGCCTACGAGCTCGGCGACCTCCTCGGCCAGACCGACCGCTTCCCCGACGGTCCGCGGCGCTGTGTGGTCGACGTCGACCTCGACCGGCTCCGCCAGGAGCGGCTGCGTCAGGGCAGCTTCGACGACAACCGCCGGGAGGAGTGGATCAACGTCGCCGAGAGCGGCGAACGGTTCCGCACCTTCGCTCTCGACCTCGAGCCACCCCTGCACGACATCGGGCTGCGCCGAGCGGTCGACCGCTTCCCGTTCGTCCCCGACGACCCGGCGCGCCTGGCCCAGGACTGCTACGAGGCCTACAACATCCAGGTGACCGGGCTCGAGCAGCGGATGCGCGCCATCGGCTCCCCGACCGTCGTCATCGGCGTCTCCGGCGGGCTGGACTCGACCCACGCCCTCATCGTCGCGGCCCGGGCCCTCGACCGGCTCGGCCGGCCGCGCAGCGACATCCTCGCCTTCACGCTGCCCGGGTTCGCCACGAGCGAGCACACCCGGACCAACGCCACCGCCCTGGCCCGCGCCCTCGGGGTGACCTTCGAGGAGATCGACATCCGCCCGCTCGCGACGCAGCTGCTGCGCGACCTCGGCCACCCCGCCGGCACCGGCGAGGCGGCCTACGACGTGACGTTCGAGAACGTCCAGGCGGGGCTGCGCACGGACCTGCTCTTCCGGGCGGCCAACCAGCGCGGCGGCATCGTCCTCGGCACCGGTGACCTCTCCGAGCTCGCCCTCGGGTGGTGCACCTACGGGGTCGGCGACCACATGTCGCACTACGCGGTCAACACCGGCGTCCCCAAGACCCTCATCCAGCACCTCATCCGCTGGGTCATCGCCGACGGCCAGTTCGACGACACCGTCAACGCCACCCTCGCCTCGATCCTCGACACCGAGATCAGCCCCGAGCTCGTCCCGGTCGCCGACGGCGAGCGGCCGCAGTCGACCCAGGACGCGATCGGCCCCTACGCCCTGCACGACTTCACCCTCTTCCACCTGCTGCGTCGCGGCGCCCGACCGAGCCGGATCGCGTTCCTCGCCGAGAAGGCCTGGGCCGACCCCGCGGCCGGCGGTTGGCCGGCCGGCTACCCCGAGGCCGAGCGCACGGCATACGACCTCGCGACGATCAAGCGGTGGGAGGGTGTCTTCCTGCGCCGGTTCTTCGCGAACCAGTTCAAGCGCTCGGCCCTCCCCAACGGCCCCAAGGTCAGCGCCGGTGGCTCCCTGTCACCGCGTGGCGACTGGCGGATGCCGTCGGACGCCTCGCCGGCCGCCTGGCTCGCCGAGCTCGAGGCGCACGTCCCGGACGCCTGAGGATCAGGACGTCGACGGCACCGCGGCGCCACCGAGCCGTGCGAGCGCGGCCCCGTCGAGGCGGAACGTCGTCCACTCGTCCTGGCCCACGGCGCCGAGGCTCTCGTAGAAGCCGATGCTCGGGGTGTTCCAGTCGAGCACCCACCACTCGAGCCGGCGGTAGCCCCGGTCGACGCAGCGGCGGGCCAGGGCGCGCAGCAGCTCCTGGCCGAGCCCGGTGCCGCGGTGCTCGGGCTCGACGAAGAGGTCCTCGAGCCAGATCCCGTTCGTCCCCGTCCACGTCGAGAACGACAGGAACCACACGGCGATGCCGGCGACCCGCCGCCGCCCGCCCTCCTCGACCTCGGCGACGTGGCAGAAGGCCGTCGGGTGCCCGCCGTCGGGGAAGAGGACCCGCGCGAAGTGCTCCTCGGTGGCCTCGACCTTGTCCGGCTCCCGCTCGTAGACCGCCAGCTCGCGCACGAGCCGGAGGATGTCGGGCAGGTCGGCCGGAACGGCCTCGCGGACGCGCTGGGTCATGCGAGGCAGCGTAGGCGGGCCGGTGGCACGCCCCGGCACCGGCCCCTCCCGGTGACCGTCCCGGTGGCGACGACGCCCGGCGGGTTCGGGCGAGGGAACCGATTGACACTTTCTTGTTTTTAGGAGATTCTCTTATTTCATAGACTCTCCCACGAAAGGAGGCGGGGTCATGACCACCACCGTCGCCCCCCTCGGCACCCACCTCGCCCGCCCGCACCGCTGGCTCACCCTCGGGGTCACCGCGCTCGCCATGCTCGTCATCGGCCTCGACACGACGGTCCTCACCGTCGCCCTCCCCACGCTCTCGCAGGACCTCGGCGCCTCGACGAGCCAGCTCCAGTGGTTCGCCGACGCCTATCTCCTCGTGCTCGCCTCGCTGCTCCTGCCCGCCGGGATGCTCGGCGACCGCCTCGGCCGACGGCCGCTCATGATCGGCTCGCTCGCCGTCTTCGCGGTGGGCTCGGCCTGGTGCGCGTATGCCGCCGGCCCCGCCTCGCTCATCGCCGCGCGGGCGTTCATGGGCCTCGGGGCGGCGATGCTCGTCCCGCTCGCGTTCTCGCTGCTCGTTGTCCTCTTCGAACCGCAGGAGCGACCGCGGGCACTCGCCGTCCTGGGCCTGTCGACGATGGTCGGCATGCCCCTCGGCCCGATCCTCGGCGGCGCGCTGCTCCGGCACTTCTGGTGGGGCTCGGTCTTCGTCATCAACGTCCCGCTCGCGGTCGCCGCCCTCGCCGCCTCCTGGTGGCTTCTCCCGCGCGAGGCCCTGCCGGCGCGGCCACCGATCGACGTCGGCGGCATCGCCCTCTCCTCGGCCGGCCTGGTCGCCCTGACCTACGGGCTCATCGAGGGCCCCTCGGCCGGGTGGGGCGCGCCGAGCGTCTGGGGCACGGTCGCCGGCGGGCTCGCCGCGCTCGCGGCATTCCTCCTCTGGGAGCGGCAGGTCCGGGAGCGCGGGCGCATCGACCCGCTGCTCGAGTCGGACCTGTGGTTCGTCCCCGAGTTCCGCTGGGGGGCGGTCGCCGCGAGCACCGCCACCCTCGTCGGCTTCGTCGCCCTCTTCGCGACCCCCCTCTATCTCCAGGGCGTCCTCGGGACCGACGCGCTCGGTACCGGACTGCGGCTGCTCCCGCTGCTCGGCGGCCTCATCGCCGGCTTCCCGCTGGGCGTCCGGCTCGCCCCCCTGACCGGCCCCCGGCTGCCGATGATCGTCGGCTACGTCCTCCTCGGCGTCGGTGCGGCGCTCGGCGCCCGGACGACGGTGACGAGCGGCTACGGGTGGGTCGCGACCTGGCTCGCGGTGTTCGGCGCCGGCTTCGGGCTGGTCCTCATCACCGGACAGAACCTCGCCATCGACACGCTGTCGGCCGACCGCTCCGCCTCGGGAGGTGCCCTCGTGCAGGTCCTGCGCCAGATGAGCAGCGTCATCGGGATCGCCGGGCTGGGCTCGCTCCTCAACGCGACGTACCGCTCGCACGTTGACGTGACCGGGCTCCCCCAGGCCGCCGCGGCGAGCGTGCGGGACTCGATGAGCGGCGGCCTGGCCGTCGCCGAGCGGCTCGGGAGCACCGAGCTCGCCGCCTCGGTCCGGGCCGCCTTCGTCGCGGGCGTCCGGAGCCAGATGTGGGCGACCCTCGTCCTGGCCGTCGCCGGGCTGCTCCTGGCGCTGTGGAAACTCCCCGACACCCGCCCGGGGGAGAGCGCCGCACGGGAGGATCCGACACAATCGGGGACATGACGACCCCCGCCGAGACGTCCGGCCGCTCGGCGGTCCCGGACGCCCCGGCGGCCACCCACCGGCCCGGCCTGCGCGAGCGCAAGAAGGAGCGCACCCGGCGGTCCCTGCGCGACCACGCGCTCCGGCTCATCGAGGAACAGGGGTATGCCGCAACGACCGTCGAGCAGATCGCCGAGGCCGCCGACGTCTCCCCCAGTACCTTCTTCCGGTACTTCCCCAGCAAGGAGGACGCCGTCGTCGCGGACTTCATGGACGAGGAGGCCTTCCGTCAGGTCATGGCGGCACCCGCCGAGCTCGGGCCGGTCGCCGCGCTGCGTTACGGGATGCGCCGGTCCTTCGAGGCGATGTCCGACGAGGACTGGACCGTGGAACGGCGCCGCAGCCGGGTCCTCTGGTCGGTCCCGGAGCTGCGCGGGGGGCTTCTCGAGGAGATGATCCGGCCGATGCGGATGACGATCGCCGGGGCCGCGCAGCGGCTCGCCCTGCCGGAGAGCTCCCTCGAGGCGCGGGTCTTCGGCGGGGCGATCATCGGTGGCCTGCTCGGCCTGCTCATGCCCCTGGACGAGGAGGCGCCCGAGATGCCCGAGTCACGCACCGAGGTGCTCGCCGGCCTCGAGGCCGGGCTGGACCTGCTCGAGACGATCCTCACCCCACCGACCTGACGATGCGCGTGCTGGCGTGCGGCGAGCGGGCGGTCCTCGTCGAGGTCGTCGACTCCGACGCGGCGCTCGCGCTCTACCGCAGCCTGCGCGAGGACCCCCCTCCCGGCCTCGTCGACGTCGTGCCCGCCGCCCGCACGGTCCTCGTCACGGTCGACGACGTGGCCCACCTCCCCTCCGGCGAACGGCTCGCGGCCCTCGCCGCAGGACCGGTGCGCGAGCAGCCGCCCCGTACGGTGGACATCCCCGTCGTCTACGACGGACCGGACCTGCCCGAGGTGGCCGAGCTCGCCCGACTCGACCGCCGCGACGTCGTCCGCCGGCACCGCGACGCGGCATACACCGTCGGCTTCATCGGCTTCGCGCCCGGCTTCGCCTACCTCACCGGCCTGCACCCGTCGCTCCACGTGGCCCGGCGGGACACGCCACGCACGAGGGTCCGCCGCGGAGCCGTGGCGATCGCCGGGCCCTACACCGGTGTCTACCCCACCGAGTCACCCGGCGGCTGGCGGATCATCGGCCACACGGACCTGCTGCTCTGGGACCTCTCGGCGCAGCCGCCCGCCCTGCTGCGCCCGGGCGACCGGGTCCGCTTCGTCGAGGTCGACTGGTGAGCCTCCACGTCGTCGCGACCGGGCCGCTGACGACCGTCCAGGACCTCGGCCGCCCCGGCCTGGCCCACCTCGGGGTCGGTCGCTCCGGGGCGGCCGACCGGCCGGCCCACCGGCTCGCCAACCGGCTCGTCGGCAACCCCGAGTCGGCCGCCAGCCTCGAGACGACCCTCGCCGGGCTCACCCTCGTCACCGACTCCCCCGCCTGGGTCGTCCTCACGGGGGCACCAGCCACCCTGCTCACCAGGGCCGGGACCATCGCCCCGGGGACCCCGGCCTTCCTCCCCGCGGGGAGCCGGGTCGAGGTGGGTATGCCGCCCACCGGGCTGCGCAGCTACCTCGCGGTCCGTGGGGGCATCGCCGTCGAGCCGGTCCTGGGGTCCCGGTCCACCGACGTCCTGGCCCACCTGGGCCCACCGGCGCTCGCCCCGGGAACCGTCGTCGCCGTGGGCGAGGCCCCGCCGACGTGGCCGGCCCCCGTCGACCATGCGTCGCTCCCCGCCCTCGACCCCGAGCCGACCCTCGACCTGCTCCTCGGACCGCGCGAGGACTGGTTCGACCGCGAGGCGCTCGCCGTCCTGGAACGAGCGCCCTGGGAGGTGACGGCCGAGAGCAACCGGGTCGGGGTCCGGCTGGCGGGTCCGCCGCTGGCCCGCGCCGTCCACGAGGAGCTGCCGAGCGAGGGGATGGTCGCCGGCGCCGTCCAGGTCCCACCGGGGGGTCGGCCGATCCTCGTCCTCGCCGACCACCCCGTCACCGGCGGCTACCCCGTCATCGGCGTGCTCACGGCCGCCGGTCTCGCCCGCGCCGCCCAGCTGCGGCCCGGGACCCGGTGCCGGCTGCGGGTGCTCGGCGCGGCCGGTGGACGGAGCGGCACGGGAGCGCGCCGAACCCTCGACGCACCCAGGGGCGGTCCAGCCGGGCCCGGCATCCTGGGTCGGTGAGTCTCACCCCCGTCGGCACCCTCCTCACGACCCTGGTGCGCCCGCGCGTCCAGCACGCCTTCCGCTCCCGGGTCGCCGGTGAGGACTACCGCGAGCGGGCCGACGAGATCTGGAACACCGTCGGGCCGCGGTGGTTCGGGCCGGGCGACCCGATCTGGACGGTCCACGCGAGCTCGTCGATGTTCGTCGGCGGCATCCGGGCCCTGCTCGTCCAGAGCCTGCACCCCCTCGCGATGGCCGGGGTCGCCGGTCACTCCGGCTACAAGGGCGACCCCTGGGGCCGCCTCCAGCGCACGAGCACCTACCTCGCGACGACGACGTACGGCACCGTCGAGGATGCCGAGCGGGCGATCGCGCGGGTACGGGGCATCCATCGCCGGGTCCGGGGGACCGCACCCGACGGACGCGTCTATGCCGCCGACGACCCGAACCTCCTCTCCTGGGTCCACGCGGCCGAGGCCGAGAGCTTCCTCACCGCCTACCAGGCCCTGGCCCCCGAGCCGCTCGGCCCCGCCGACGCCGACACCTACGTCGCCCAGAGCGGGAGCGTGGCCGCCCGGCTCGGCGTCCCCGACCCCCCGACCACGGTGGCCGGGCTCGAGGGGGTCCTCGCGGCATACCGCCCCGAGCTCGAGCCGACCCCCGCCGCCCTCGAGGCCGCGGACTTCCTCCTGCACCATCCGCCGCTCCCGCTCACCGCCCGCGGCCCGTATGCCGCCCTCGCCGCCGGCGCTCTCGCCCTCACCCCCGGCTGGGCGCGCGAGCTGCTCGACCTGCCGACCGGAGCCGGGGTCGACCGGGTGGGTCTCGCGGCGGGCCGGCTCGTGACGTCGGTCATCCGGTGGGCCATGGACCACCCCTCGACCCAGGGGCAGTGGGAGCCCGGGGCCGACCCTGCGCGCAGCCCCGATGGGCCGGGCGGACACGACCCGGCGACGCGCGCCCCCGTTTAGCCCGCGAAAGGGACCGCGGGCCCCCTCGGTGAGCCAGGATGAGCGCCATGGTGGTCCCACAGGCGTTCTCGCTGGGCGACCTGCGTCTCGGGGTGGCGACCGCGGCCGTCCAGATCGAGGGCGGTGACCGCAACAACAGCTGGTACGACTGGGCGCTCCGGCCGGGCCGGATCGCCGACGGGTCCAGCCCGCTGCGCGCCACGGACCACTGGCGTCGCTGGCGGGAGGACACCGACCTCATGGTCGGGCTCGGCATCCAGGACTACCGGATGGGCATCGAGTGGGCGAGGGTCGAGCCGCGACCCGGGGAGTTCGACGATGCCGCGATCGCCCGCTACCGGGAGGAGCTCGCCTACCTCCGCGAGCGGGGGGTCACCCCGCTCGTCACGCTCCACCACTTCTCGAACCCGAGCTGGTTCGAGGCGGCCGGAGCCTTCGAGCGGCCCGAGTCCGTCGACGCCTTCCTGCGCTACGTCCACGTCGTCGTCGAGGAGATCGGCGACCTCGCCGACAGCTGGGTGACGATCAACGAGCCCAACGTGTATTCCGCCACCGGCTACCTCTTCGGCGAGTTCCCTCCGGGGGTGCACAGCTACCGCCGGCTCCGACGGGTGCTGCGGCACCTGGCGATCGCCCACTGCGCGGCCTACCGGCTCATCCACGACCTCCAGCCCGGCCGGAACACCATGGTCGGGTTCGCCCACCACCTGCGCGTCTTCGAACCGCTCGACCCGCGCAACCCGGTGCACCGGGCCTTCTCCCGCTCCTCGGCCTACCTCTTCCAGGACGCGATCTCCGACGCGATGCTCGGCGGTCGCTTCCCCGCCCTCCTCGGTCGCCAGCCGGACGGGGTCGACCCGGGCCCTCACTACGACTACCTCGGCATCAACTACTACTCGCGGACCGCGGTCTCCCGGCTCGCCGACGGGACCTTCCCCGACAGCCCCGTCAACGACCTCGGCTGGGAGATCCACCCACCGGGCATCGTCGAGGTGGCCGAGGCTCTCCACCAGCGCTACCCGGGGCCGATCTGGGTGACCGAGAACGGCACCTGCGACGCGACCGACGCCTTCCGCCCGCGCTACCTCCACGAGCATCTCGGCGCCGTCGCCACGTCGACGCTGCCCTTCGAGCGCTACTACCACTGGTGCTTCGTCGACAACTGGGAGTGGGCGCTCGGCGAGGTCCCCCGCTTCGGCCTGGTCCACCTCGACTACGAGACCCAGGAGCGCACCGTCAAGGACAGCGGCCGGTTCTACGCCGAGATGATCGCCGAGGGCGGCGTGACCCAGGACGCCTACGACAGGTACGTCGCCGGCCGGTCCTACCGCCACGAGGCGCACCCCGCCCCGCGAGGCTGACCGTCCGGACCGGTCAGGGGCGCCCTCGCCGGGCCACCGGGTCAGGCCCCCGTGGCGGGCAGCCGCAGGGCGATCGCGGCCTCCGGCAGGTCGAACCACCGCAGGTGCTCGAAGTCGGCCGACACCTGCGAGCGCGGGCCGTGCTCGACGTCGGGCGGGGTGGCCGCCGCGAGGATCGCCGCACCGTCGACGAGATGCCGGGCCAGCAGCTCCTCCCCACCGGTCGGCAGCGGGTCGGGCATCGTGATGGTGCCGTCCGCGGCATACCCGAAGTCGGCCAGACGGATGGGCGGCTCGACGACACCGTCCTTGTGCCGCCAGCGCCCCGAGACGGGGTCGAAGACGTAGTCGCCGAGCAGCCGCCAGCCGTCGCGGGCGACGAGCCGGACGGCCTCGATGACGTAGTCGGCGATGGTGTCGGAGATGAAGTAGTTGAAGTTCACCCGCACCCAGCCGGGCTTGATGCCCTCGCAGCCGTGGGCGATCTCGCGGTCGAACTCGTGCGAGCGCGCCAGGTCGATGCCGAGCAGCCGGTGTCCGTAGGGACCGGCGCACGAGCAGCCGCCGCGGGACTGGATGCCGAAGAGGTCGTTGAGCAGCGCGACGACGTAGTTGTGGTGGAGGTACCGGCCCGAGGGGGCGCGCACGACGAAGGAGACGATCGACAGGCGCGGGCGGTCGAGGTTGCCGAGGATCTCGACGCCGGGCTCCTCCCGCCAGGCCGCCACGGCCCGGTGCAGGAACTCCTCCTCGCGGGCCCGGATGGTCGCGACGCCCACCGCCTCCTTGAGCTGGAAGACCAGACCGGCCCGGACCGCCTCGATGATCGCCGGCGTGCCGCCCTCCTCGCGGTGCGCCGGGTCGTCGAGGTAGCGGTGGTCGTCGTCGTTGACGTAGGCGACCGTCCCGCCGCCGGGGACGTCGGGCACCCGGTTGCGGAACAGCTCGCGTCGCGCCACGAGCAGCCCCGGGGTCGCCGGCCCACCGATGAACTTGTGCGGCGAGAGGAAGATCGCGTCCTTGTAGGCCGCGGGGTCGACACCCGGGGGCGGGGTCATCTCGATCTCGACGTAGGGCCCCGCCGCGGCGAAGTCCCAGAAAGCCAGGGCACCGTGCCGGTGCAGCAGCGTCGAGATGCCGTGGGTGTCCGAGACGATGCCGGTCACGTTGGACGCCGCGCTGAACGAGCCGATCTTGAGCGGGCGCGCGGCGTACTCCTCGAGCCGCTCGCGCAGGTCGTCGGCGCACACACCGCCGTCGTCGTCCTGTCGGATCCGGACGACGTCGGCGATCGACTCGCGCCACGGGATCTCGTTGGAGTGGTGCTCGTAGGGTCCGACGAACACGACCGGACGCGCGTCGTCGGGGATGTGCCGGTCGAGATGGAAGGTGTCCTCGAGGGCGCTCGGGATCCGCAGCCCGAGGATGCCGATGATCTTGTCGATGGCCGAGGTCGAGCCCGAGCCGGTGAAGACGACGACGGTGTCGTCGTCGCCGTGGACGGCCCGGCGGATCACCTCACGGGCGTCCTCGCGCAGCCGGGTCGTCTGCAGTCCGGTGCCGCTCGACTCCGTGTGGGTGTTGGCATAGCTCGGCAGGACGAGGTCGCGGATCGCGTCCTCGATGAAGGTCAGCGCCCGTCCCGAGGCCGTGTAGTCGGCGTAGGTGACCCGGCGCACCCCGTAGGGCGTCGTCATGACGTGGTCCTCGCCGATGACGGACTCACGGATCCGTCGCAGCAGCGGGTGCTCGGCCCCGGACCCGTCCTGCCGGGGCCGGATGCCGCCACCGGCCACCCCGGCCTGGTCGGCCTCCCGCTTCGTCGCGTCCGTCATGCAGGCCAGGGTCTCACGACCGGCCGGCCCGCCGAGGCCGCCCCTCCCGCCGCGAGGTCAGCGCCATCGGGTGAGGATCTCCTCCCGCCGGAACGCCCGCCTCGCGAGCCGGACGAGGAGGAGGTCGACGACGAGGAGCACGACGACCAGGACGCGCAGCATCGTCGCGTCGAGCGTGACGGCCTTGACCTCCAGGGCGACGTAGAGGGCGGCATACGGCAGGAAGGCCAGCGAGCCCACCTGCTGCGCCGAGCGGACCTCGGTGGCCCGTGCCGAGACGATGACGTCGAACCCCACCGCCATCGCCGACGTGAGCGGCACGACGAGGAGCAGCACCGTCAGGGTGAGACCCGTCGGGTAGTACCACCCACCCAGCCGGGTCCGCGTCGCGAGGTCGGCCAGCACCATGTAGACGGCTGCGGCCACCTCGACGGCGAGCACCGGCGGGACGAACGCCGCGAGGAACTTGCCGAGGAGGATCTCGCCGTCGGTGGCGGGGGTGGCCAGCAGCGGCTCGAGGCTGCGCTCGATCTTCTCCCCCACCAGGCTGTAGGACGCGATGGCGGTCGGCAGCACCCCCGCCGGGACCGTGAAGAAGAAGAGGAACGCGTCGAGGAGCTGGGGCAGGACGCTGGCGGGTATGCCGCCCGTGCTCGCCGCCGAGAACCGCAGGATGGCCGGGAAGCCGAGGGCGAGCAGCAGCGGGAAGGCCACCAGCGAGGCGACGATGCTGCGCCGGTGCAGGACCAGCGAGAGGTCCTTGGCGGCGATGACGAGGACGCGGTCGCGGTTCACGGCTCGTCCCCCAGGGCCCGGCGGTACGCGTCCTCGAGGGAGGCCGTCGGGATCGACACCTCCACGACCCGGGAGCCGGCCCCCACCAGCGCGGCGACGACCTCGGGTGCGGCCGCCTCGGGGTCCTCGACGGTGACGGCGACCCAGCCGCCACCCGCCGGCGAGGCGGCATACCCCGCCGCCGTCAGCGCCGCCGCGGCGGAGGCCGGCTCGCTCGCGACGCGCACCCGGATGCCGCCTCCACGCAGCGCCCCGCGCAGCTCGCTCGGCCGACCCACGGCGACGAGCCGGGTGGCGAGGATGCCGACCCTGTCGCAGACCCGCTCCGCCTCCTCGAGCCGGTGGGTGTTGAGGATGACGGTGCGCCCGTCCGCGCGCATCCCGAGGAGCAACTCGCGCACCTCGGCCGCGCCCTCCGGGTCGAGGTTGGCGGTGGGCTCGTCGAGGAGGAGCACGGCCGGGTCGTGGACGAGCGCCCGGGCCAGCGCCAGCCGCTGCCGCATCCCCTTGGAGAAGGTCGCGGTCGCGCGGTCGGCCGCCTCCGTGAGACCGACCCGGTCGAGGAGGACCTGCGCCCGGGAGCGGGCGTCGGTGCGGTTCAGCCCCTGGAGCCGGCCGAAGAAGACGAGGGTCTGGGTCGCGGTGAGGGTGGGATAGAGCCCGACCTCCTCCGGGACGACGCCCACGATCCGCCGGACATGTTGCGCGGCAACGGGGTCGGCGAGGTCGAGGCCGGCGATCCTGACCTGGCCGGAGGTCCGCGAGATGAGCCCGGCGAGCATCCGCATCGTCGTCGTCTTGCCCGCGCCGTTCGGGCCGAGGAGGCCGAAGATCTCGCCCTCGGCGACGGTCAGGTCGACCGAGTCGACGGCGAGGACCGTACCGAAGGTTCGGCTCAGGCCCAGGGCCTCGATGACGGCGCCGCTGCCAGGCACGGCGCGACGCTAGCAGCCGTGGCTGCGCGACACCCTGGAGCCCCCCACCGCCCACCTGCCACCTCCCCCCGCCACGTTCGCCCCTCCGGGCCGCCCGACGCGAGGCAGCCGCGGGCGGCGCGTTGGAGGGGTCATTGCCCTGTCGTGCAGATTTGCACTCTCGTGCAAGATCTGCCTACCCTGGGTGACGTGACCACGACCCACCCCCACGGGTTGCGCGAGCAGAAGAAGGCGCGCACCCGCTCCGACCTCATCGACGCGGCCTACGATCTCATCCGCGAGCACGGGATGGCCGCCGTCACGGCCGAGGCCGTCTCGGACCGCGCCGGGGTGTCTCGCCGGACGTTCTTCAACTACTTCCCCTCGGTCGAGTCCGTGCTCGTCGAGGGGGCCGGGGACTTCTTCACCGCCCTCGGCGCTCGGCTCGAGGACTGCCCTCCCGACGAGGACGTCCTCGACGCCCTCGAGCGCATCGTCGCGGCCCCGACCGACCCGGCACTGCTCGACAAGATCAGCGTCCTCGGCGTCGTCGGGCTCGGCTCGCCCCAGGCCCGGGTCATCATCCAGAGCTTCCTGCACGACTGGCTCCTCTGGTTCGGCCCGCACCTTCGCGCCCGCCTGCCCGAGGGGACCGACGAGCTCTATGTCGTCGGTCTGGCGACGGCCACCGTTGCCGCCGCGCAGGCGTCGATCTTCGTCTGGGCCGGCCGGACCGGCGGCTCGCTCTCGGCGGACTCCGTCGGCCAGCTCCAGGCGATCCTCGCCGAGAGCATGCGCTACGTCCGTACCGGCTTCTCCCACCACCCGACCACGAAGGACTGACATGGCCACCGCCCTCTACCGACTCGGCCGTTGGAGCGCCGCCCACGCCTGGAGAGTCATCGCCGCCTGGATCGTCATCCTCGCCGCGCTCGGCGTCGGCGCGGTCCGGTTGGGCACCCCCCCGACGAGCGAGATCACGATCCCGGGAAGCCAGTTCCAGAAGGTCCTCGACGAGCTCGGCCAGGAGATCCCGGATGCCGCCGGGGGCGTCGGCACCGTCGTCTTCCGCAGCGAGGGCGGCGCCTTCACCGCGGCGCAGAAGTCCGACATCGCGGCGGTCCTCGACAGGTGGTCGCACCTGCAGCACGTCAAGAAGGTCCAGAACCCCTTCACCGACCAGGCCAACATCGACAGCGGCGCGACCCAGCTCGCCGACGCCAAGAAGCAGCTCGACACCGCCGCGGCCCAGCTGGCGAGTGGCCGCACCCAGCTCGACGCGGCGCAGGGGCAGCTCTCGTTCGGCGAGTCGGCCCTCGCCCAGCTGCGCAGGACCAACCCGGCCGACCCGCAGATCCCGGCCCTCGCCGCGCAGCTGGCCGACGGGCGCGCGACGCTGGCCACGAAGGAGAAGGAGTATGCCGCGGGCAAGGCGTCGTACGACTCCGGCCTCACGGCATACCGACAGGGCCTGGCCAAGCAGACCATGCTCGACGGGATGCGCTTCGTCTCCCAGGACGGGCGCTACGCGGTGGCGCAGATCCAGTTCGACACCAACGTCCACTCCGTGCCGCAGAGCGTCCGCGACGAGATCCCGTCGATCGGGTCCTCGCTGCTCGCCACCGGCGTCCACCCCGACTACAGCGTCGAGATCACCCAGGACACCAAGCTCGTCGGCCCCGGCGAGGTCATCGGCCTCGTCGTCGCCGCGATCGTCCTCATCGTCATGCTGGGCACCCTCATCGCCGCCGGTCTGCCACTGAGCGTTGCGCTGCTCGGCGTCGGCGTCGGCCTCGCGGCGGCGATGACGGCCACGGTGTTCTACGACATGAACACGATGACGCCGTCGTTGGCGCTCATGCTCGGCCTGGCCGTCGGCATCGACTACGCGCTCTTCATCGTCAACCGCCACCGCGGCCAGCTGCTGCGCGGCATGGAGCTGCACGAGTCGATCGGCCGCGCGGTGGGCACCGCCGGGAACGCGGTCATCTTCGCGGGCACGACGGTTGTCATCGCGCTGGCCGCCCTCGTCGTCAGCGGCATCCCGATCCTCGCCCAGATGGGGCTCGTCGCGGCCGCGACGGTCGCGGTCACCGTCCTCGTCGCCATCACCGTGAGCCCGGCGATCCTCGCCCTCATGGGCACCCGGGTCGTGTCGCGACGCGGCTGGCGCGCGGCCGGGTATGCCGTCCCCGCGGACGCCGGGTCGCGGACGACCGCCTCGGCGCGCGAGGAGGAGCACGGCGCCTGGTACGTCTCGCTCGTCACCCGCCGACCCTGGCTCACCGTCCTCGCCGTCTTCGTCATCGTGGGCGTCATCGCCCTGCCCGCACGCGACCTCCGGCTCGGGCTGCCGGACGGCAGCCAGGAGCCGAGCGGCTCGACGGCATACACCGCCTACACCGAGGTCGCCGACCACTTCGGTCCCGGGATGAACGGCCCGGTCATCGCCGTCGCCACGCTGCCCTCGGGGGCGACGGAGGCCGAGGCGAGCGCCAAGCAGGTCGAGATCGGCACCTCGCTGTCCCGGATGCTCGGGGTGCGCAGCGTCGTCCCGTTCGGGGTGAGCGCCGACCACACGACGCTGGCCTTCCAGGTCATCCTCACGACGGGTCCGGCCGAGGCGCAGACCGTCGACACCGTGCAGATGATCAAGGACAGCCTGCCCGCGATCAGCATGGACAGCGGCGCCACGGTCCAGGTGACCGGCCAGACCGTCGCCAACATCGAGATCTCCCAGCGCCTGGGCGCCGCGCTACCGCTCTACCTCGCCCTCGTCGTGGGCCTCTCGCTCCTCATCCTCATGGTCGTGTTCCGGTCGCTCGTCGTGCCGCTCATCGCGACCGGCGGGTTCCTCCTGTCCGTCGCCGCGAGCTTCGGCGCCACGGTGGCGGTCTACCAGTGGGGCTGGCTCAGCTCGGTCCTTCAGGTGCACCCCGGGCCGATCCTGTCGTTCATGCCGATCATCCTCATCGGCGTCCTGTTCGGGCTGGCCATGGACTACCAGATGTTCCTCGTGTCGGGGATGCACGAGGCCTATGCCCACGGCGAGGACCCCCGCACGGCCGTCCGGTCCGGCTTCATCCACGGCGCCAAGGTCGTCACCGCCGCCGCCGTCATCATGACCTCGGTCTTCGGGGGCTTCGTCTTCGCCCACCTGACGATGATCCGCCCGATCGGCTTCGGCCTCGCCGTCGGCGTCATGACCGACGCGGTCCTCGTCCGGATGACCCTCACCCCGGCGCTCATGCACCTGCTCGGCTCCCGGGCCTGGGGTATGCCGGCCCGTCTCGAGCGGATCACCCCGGACCTCGACGTCGAGGGAACCGGCCTCACGGCGCACCTGGCCCAGCTCGAGGCGGCCCGCGCCGGTGCGACCGACCCGTCGCCGGCCCAGGGGAGCGATCCGGCCGCGACGAGCGGGGCGGGCGCGAGGTAGCACGCGTGGTGGCCCTGCGGGATGCCTCGCCCTGCTCCCAGGGCCCCTGAGGTTTCGCAGCCATGTCCGATGCCCCTCACAGCGCGGGTTCAGACGCGACCGCCAGAGTCGGTGACGACCGAAAGGAAGGAATCTCCCCCTCATGACCACTCGCGCATACGCGCTGGCCCGCCGTTGGACCGCCTCCATCCTGACGGCAGGCGCGCTCGGCACGGTCGCCCTGGGACTACACCTCGCCCAGGCGCAGACCGCGATCACGAGCGCTCAAGGGGTTACCCAGCAGGCCCCGCAGCAGCAGGCGCCCTCCGGGCAAGAGCAGCGTCACCACCATGGTGACGGCCAGGAGAACGGTGGTGACGACGGCCTGTCCAGCCAGGCCCAGTCAACAGGGAGCCAAGGCTCCTTCCAGCCGGTCGTTCCGCCAGGGAACAGCGGAACCGGTGGCCCCCAGGTCCGTACTCACGGATCCTGACCACCCCATACGTGGCCTGGCCCAGGGCTTCCCACGAGCCCCGGGCCAGGCCACGCTCAGGTCTGCCGGCGTCGCGCCGGCCACGCTCAGGTCGGTCAGGCCTTGGCCGACAGCGACGTGATGATCTGGATGTACTGGCTGCGCTCGAAGGTCGAGGGGTCCTCGACCGAGCCCGCGCTGACGCTTCCGCGGAGCTGGTCGACCCCGGTGTAGTCGTGCAGGCCCATCCACTCCTGGACCCCCTCGAGCAGGTGCCGCACCACGTCGGCCCCGTCACGCAGCACGGCGGACGTCGTGCAGGCCACGTCGGCGCCGACGAGGAGCGCCTTGAGCACGTCGGCGGGTGAGTGCACACCCGACGTCGCGGCGAGGGACGTCCCGGCGAGCTGGCTGCGCAGGATGCCGAGCCACCGAAGCGGCAGCCGCAGCTCGGCCGGCCAGGACAGGGCCACCTTGGGCTTGACCTCGAGGGTCTCGAGGTCGAGGTCCGGTGCGTAGAAGCGGTTGAAGAGCACCAGGCCGTCCGCACCCGCCTCGACGACGCGCGCGGCGAAGTGCGAGAAGGAGGAGAAGAACGGGGAGAGCTTCACGGCGAGGGGCACATCCACCGCGCGGCGGGCCTCCCCGATGACCTCGAGGTAGCGGGCCTCGACATCGGCCGCACTCTGCGTCGGGTCGGCCGCCACGGCATACAGGTTCAGCTCGAGGGCATCCGCCCCTGCCTCGGCCATGAGCGTCGCGTAGCGCGCCCAGGACCCGGGGTTGACCGCGTTGAGCGAGGCGATGACGGGGATGTCGAGCCGGGCCTTGGCCTCCTGGAGGAGGCGCAGGTGCCGGTCCGGCCCGAGGTCCGGCATGGGGACCTCGGGCATCATCGAGGCGAACTCGGCCACGATGCCGGCCCCCTGCTCGTGCGCCTCGAAGAAGGCCATCTCCTCGGCGATGACCTCCTCCTCGAAGAGCGAGGGCAGGACGACCGCCGAGACCCCCGCGTCCTCGAGACGCATGAGGTCGTCGATCCGGCCGGTCATCGGACCGGCGGAGGCGATGACCGGACCGCTCAGCTCCAGGCCGAGGTAGCGGGTCGCGAGAACCGGGTGGCTGCTCATCGGGCGTCCTCCTCCGTGGCGTCGGCGGCTGCCGGCGTGGTGGTCGTCTCGTCGTCCCCGGCGTCGGGCCGCTCGGCGGGAACGGACCGCTCCAGGCCGGCGGCCTGCGAGTAGAAGTGCCACCGCTCGTCGGCGTCGGCCTGGGCCATCGCCATGAGGTGCTTGGCCCGCTCGGGGTCGGACCGCGTGAGCATCGAGAACCGGGTCTCGGCCATCATGAAGTCCTTGACCGGGCTCGTCGGTGCCTTGCTGTCCAGGTGGAGCGGCTGGGTGTGCTCGTCGACGCTCGGGCGATAGCGGAAGAGCGGCCAGTAGCCGCTGGAGACGGCCTCCTTCTGGTGGCTCATCGACGTCGACATCTCGATGCCATGGGCGATGCAGGTGCTGTAGGCGATGAGGATCGACGGCCCGTCCCAGGCCTGCGCCTCGAGCAGCGCACGGATCGTCTGCTGCTCGTTGGCACCGATCGCGATCTGGCCGACATAGACGTTGCCGTAGGCCTGGGCGATCATGCCGAGGTCCTTCTTCATCCCGGACTTGCCGGAGGCCGCGAACTTCGCCGCCGCGGCCCGAGGCGTCGCCTTGGAGGCCTGGCCACCGGTGTTGGAGTAGACCTCGGTGTCCAGGACGAGGATGTTGACGTTGCGTCCGGAGGCCAGGACGTGGTCGAGGCCGCCGTACCCGATGTCGTAGGCCCAGCCGTCGCCCCCGACGATCCAGAAGGACTTGTCGACGAGCTCGTCGGCCAGGCTCGACAGCGCGGTGACCTCGGCGCTGGGCGCGAGGTTGTTGAGGGCCACCCGCAGGTCGACCACCCGGGCGCGCTGGGCGGCGATGCCCTCCTCGGTGCTCTGGTCGGCGGCGAGGACGGCGTCGGCCAGCTCGGCACCGACCTGGTCGCGCAGCGCGGCGACGTAGCGCCGGGCGTCGCCGTTCTGCCGCTCCCAGGCCAGCCGCATCCCGAGGCCGAACTCGGCGTTGTCCTCGAAGAGGGAGTTCGACCACGCCGGGCCGCGGCCCGCGGCATTCGTCGTGTACGGGGTGGTGGGCAGGTTGCCGCCGTAGATCGAGGAGCAGCCGGTCGCGTTGGCGATGACCATCCGGTCGCCGAACAGCTGGGTCAGGGTCTTGATGTAGGGGGTCTCACCACAGCCGGAGCAGGCACCGGAGAACTCGAACAGCGGCTCGAGCTGGGCGACACCCTTGACCTGGTCGTGGCGCACGAGGGTGCGGTCGATCTCGGGGATCGACAAGAAGAACTCGAAGTGCGTCTTCTCGACCTCGAGGTGCTCGGCGATCGGCTCCATGTTGATCGACTTGTGCTTGACCTCGGTCTTGCTCCGGGCCGGGCAGACGTCGACGCAGACCCCACAGCCGGTGCAGTCCTCGGGCGCGACCTGGACGGTCAGCTTGTGGCCGTCGAGCCCGCGGGCCTTGTACTCCTTGGACTGGAAGCCCTCGGGGGCCCCGGTCAGCTCGGACTCGTCGAAGATCTTGATCCGGATCGCCGAGTGCGGGCAGGTGATCGCGCACTTGCCACAGTCGATGCAGATGTCGGGGTCCCAGATCGGGATCTCGGGCGCGATCGTGCGCTTCTCCCACTTCGTCGTGCCCGTCATGAACGTGCCGTCGGCAGGCATCGCGCTCACCGGGAGCAGGTCGCCCTCGCCGCGAAGCATGACCGCCGTGACCTGGTGGACGAAGTCCGGCGCCTCGGCGGGAAGGGCCGGCATCCGGTGGGTCGTCGCGGTCGCCTCGGCCGGGACCTCGATCCGCGACAGGGCCGCGACCGCCGCGTCGATGGCCTGGAAGTTGCGCTCGACGACGACGCGGCCCCGCTTGCCGTAGGTCGTCTCGACCGAGTGCTTGATCTTGTCGACGGCCTGGTCCTGGGGCACGACCCCGGACAGGTAGAAGAAGCAGGGCTGCATGACGGTGTTGATCCGCGCACCCAGACCGGCGTCACGGGCCACCTTGGAGCCGTCGATGACCCACGCCTGCAGGTTCTTGTCGATGATCTGCTGCTGGACCTCGACGGGAAGGTGCCCCCACACCTCCTGCGCCGGGAAGGGCGCGTTGAGGAGGAAGGTGGCCCCGTCCTTGGCCAGGTCGAGGACCTTCATCTGCTCGAGGATGCCGAACTGGTGGACCGCGACGAAGTCGGCCTGGTCGACGAGGTAGGTCGAGTGGATCGGCTCCTCGCCGAAGCGCAGGTGCGAGACCGTGACGGCTCCGGACTTCTTGCTGTCGTAGACGAAGTAGCCCTGGGCGTAACGGTTGGCGTCGTCACCGATGATCTTGACCGAGGACTTGTTCGCCCCGACCGTGCCGTCGGAGCCGAGGCCGAAGAAGACGGCCGACAGGTTGCTCGTCGGGACGCGGAAGTCGGCGTCGACGTCGAGGGAGAGGTGCGTGACGTCGTCGACGATCCCGACCGTGAACCGCTTCTTGGGGGCGTCCTTGGCCAGCTCGTCGAGCACCGCCTTGCACATGGCCGGCGTGAACTCCTTGCTGGACAGCCCGTAGCGGCCGCCGATGACCCGCGGCATACCCACCGCGAAGTGGCCGACGCCCTCCTCGGCGAGCGCGGTCATGACGTCGAGGTGCAGCGGCTCGGCCGGCGCGCCCGGCTCCTTGACCCGGTCGAGGACGGCGAGGGAGGTGACCGTCGACGGCAGCGCGTCGATGACGGCCTGGGCCGGGAAGGGCCGGTAGAGGCGGATGGTCACCATGCCGACCTTCTCGCCCCGGGCCACGAGGGTGTCGACCGTCTCGCGCATCGCGCCGACGCCGGAGCCCATGAGGAGGACGACCCGCTCGGCGTCGGGGGCGCCGTGGTACTCGACGAGGTCGTAGTGCCGCCCGGTCTGCTGCTCGAACTCGGCGAAGACGTCGGCGACGACGCCGGGAACGGCGTCGTAGTAGGGGTTGCAGGCCTCACGGGCCTGGAAGAAGACGTCGGGGTTCTGCGCGGTGCCACGGATGACCGGTGCGTCGGGGGTCAGGCCGCGGCCACGGTGCTCGAGGACGTCCTCCTCGTGGATGAGGGCCCGCAGGTCCTCCTGCCCGAGCAGGGCGATCTTGTTGACCTCGTGGCTGGTGCGGAAGCCGTCGAAGAAGTGGAGGAACGGGATCCGGGAGCGCAGCGTCGCGGCGTGCGAGACGAGCGCGAAGTCGTGGGCCTCCTGGACGTTCGAGGCACACAGCATCGCCCACCCTGTCATCCGCGCGCTCATGACGTCGGAGTGGTCGCCGAAGATCGACAGCGCATGGGTCGCGAGGGTGCGGGCCGCGACGTGGATGACCGCCGGCGTCAGCTCGCCCGCGATCTTGTACATGTTCGGGAGCATGAGCAGCAGGCCCTGGGAGGCCGTGAAGGTCACGCCCATGGCGCCCTTGGTCACCGCCCCGTGGAGGGCGCCCGCAGCACCGCCCTCGGACTGCAGCTCGACGACCTCGGGGACCGCGCCCCAGAGGTTCTTGCGCCCCTCGGCCGACCAGGCGTCGGCGAACTCGCCCATCGGCGAGGCGGGGGTGATGGGGTAGATCGCGATGACCTCGGAGACGGCGTGGGCCACGCGTGCGGCGGCCTCGTTTCCATCCATGACGGCCCAGCTGGACTCCATGCGAGAGCTTCCTCTCCGCGCCGTGGGCAGGTTGGTGGCCTGTCTCGGTGCCTTCGGTGACGGCGTCCCGTCGGTGGGTCCGTGTCCCCGCCGACAGGGGTTGCGAAAACGCTACCCCGGCGGGTATCGAACGCGCCTACTGAGGATGGCCTTAGCGGGCCGTCCGACCAGCGGCTTCCGTGCGGGGACGGGGCGCCGGGCGTGTCCAGGCTCACAGGGGGTGCCCGGCATCCGGACGGAACGGGCGCTCCCAGGCGCCGGTCGGCATCCACCAGCCCGTCCCGCGCGGCTCCCAGGGATTTCCCAGAGATGCCACGGGGCGGCCATGACGGTCGCACAGGAACCGCACAGGACGGGTCCCGACAGTGGATCAGGACGGCGCCGGAACGACCACCGGCCCCCACCCACCCGGAAGGCAGACCCTCATGAACAGCACCACCCGCCCCCTCGCTCGGGCCAAGGCCTGGGCCGCGAGCGCGCTGCTGGCCGCCACCGTGGGCACCGCCGCCATCGGCTACCAGCTCGCCGACACCGCCGCCCAGACCGTCGCCGCCGGGACGGCGTCCACGGCGTCGGCGGGCGCGTCGTCGAGCAGCTCGTCGAGCACCTCCTCGACGACCAGCTCGGGCTTCGGCTCGGTCGCGGCCCCCAGCTCCTCCTCGGGCTCGTCCCAGGCCCAGACCAGCGGGTCCTGACCGGCTTCGACGAGACCCACCGCGACGACCCCGACCGAGACGACGCCACCATGACGAAAACCCTTCCCGCGCCGGTCCCCACACTGGGAACCGGCACCTTCGAGGCCATCGGCACGACGAACCGGATCCTCACGACCGAGCCCTCGGTCATCGCCGAGGCCGTCCTCCTCGCCACCGAGCACCTCGACCAGCTCGACCAGGCGGTGTCGCGGTTCCGCGACGACTCCGAGGTCAGCCGGCTGGCCGCCGCTGCGCAGGACGGCCCGGCGAGCGCGATCGCCTCGCCGGTGTTCGCGGCCTACCTCAGGGCCGCCCTGCGGGCCGCGGCGCTCACCGACGGCCTCGTCGACCCCACGGTCGGCTCGGCCGTCGTGGCCAGCGGCTACGACGACGACCTCGCCGTGATCCGGCGCCGAGCCGACCTCGTGCCGGGCGCCCCCGCGCCCGTCCCCGGCTGGCGCTCGGTCGCGGTCGACGACCGCACCGACACCGTCCGGGTGCCCCGCGGCTGCCTCCTCGACCTCGGGGCGAGCGCCAAGGGGTATGCCGCCGACACCATCGCCCGGCTGCTCGCCGAGCGGCTGCCTGGCGGCTTCCTCGTCGGCCTCGGCGGTGACCTCGCCGTCAGCGGCGCCCTTCCCGAGGGCGGCTGGCGGGTCGGTGTCGAGGACGCCGACGGCCGCACCGTTCAGGTCGTCGCCAGCACCGGCCAGGCGATCGCCACGTCCTCGACGCGGCTGCGCACCTGGCGCGCCGGCGGGGAGACCCGACACCACATCGTCGACCCGCGCACCGGGACGACGGCACCGGCCGTGTGGGCGCAGGTCACCGTCGCCGCGGCCAGCGCCCTCGAGGCCAACGCCGCCTCGACGGCGGCCATCGTCCTCGGCGAGGCCGCACCGGCCTGGCTGGAGTCCCACGGCATACCGGCCCGGCTCGACGGTGCGGACGGCTCGCTGGTGCGGACCTGCGGCTGGCCCGCCGACGAGGAGGAGCCGTCATGACCAACGAGCTGCTCTGGTTCCTCTCGCGCGCCACCGGCATCGTCAGCATCGTCCTCATGACGGTCGTGCTCGTCCTGGGCATGAGCCTGTCGGGTCGGCGCACCCCCGGGTCGGACACCTCGACGGTCCTCATCGCCACCCACCGGTGGCTGTCGCTGGGGATGGTGGCCTTCCTCCTCACCCACATCGCGACGGCCATCGCCGAGACCTACGTGTCGATCGACCTCATCTCCGCGGTGGTGCCGTTCTCGTCGGCCTACCGGCCCTTCTGGGTCGGTCTCGGCACCCTCGCCTTCGACATCCTCGTCGCCGTCATGGTGACCTCGCTCCTGCGCCACCGCCTCTCCCCCCGGGCCTGGCGCGCCGTCCACTGGCTGACCTACGCCCTGTGGCCGATCGCGCTCATCCACGGCTTCGTCCTCGGCACCGCGAACGAGCCGATGCTGCGCGCCATCACCGCCCTGTCCGGTGTCGTCGGTGCCGCCGTCGTCGGCTGGCGACTCACCACGACCCACCACGACCGCGACCGCCGTCGCCACATCGCCACCCAGGAGTGGACATGAGCCTGCTGACCGCCCTCGACGACGCCGGGCTCACCGGCCGCGGCGGCGCCGCCTTCAGCACCGGCACCAAGGTGCGGGCCGCGCACGAGAACGGCGCCGACCTCATCGTCAACGCCTGCGACGGCGAGATCGGCGCGGCCAAGGACGGCTGGGTCGTCGCCCACCACCTCGAGGAGCTCGTCGAGGGGGCGCGGCTGGTCACCAAGGGCCGTCGCCGCCGGGCGCTCTTCGCGGCGCACCGCGGCAGCGAGACGGCGAGCCTGCTCCGAGCGGCCGGGGTCGACGTCCTCGAGACGCCCGACCGCTACGTCTCCTCCGAGGAGACCTCGCTCATCTCGCTGGCGCAGGGCGGCCTGGCCCGGCCGATGACCAAGCGGGTCCCGTTCGTCATGGGCGGACGCGACTCCGCCGGCCGCCGGATCAGCCCCACGGTCGTTCTCAACGCCGAGACCGTCTGGCGGGTCGCCCAGGTCGCGGACCGCGGGGCGGCGTGGTTCCGCTCGTTCGGGACCGCCCAGGAGCCGGGCCCGCGCCTCGTGGCGGTGACCGGCTACGTCGAGATGCCACACGTCGTCCAGACCGAGGCGGGGGTGCCGATCACCGACCTGCTCACCGCGGCCGGTGAGTTCGCCCCGGCCGCCGAGACGGTCCTCGTCTCCGGGCTGGGCGGCTTCTTCCTCACGATGGACGAGGCGCGCCGGTCGCGCTGGATGACCTCCGACCTGTCCGCCTACGGCGGCTCGATCGGCCCCGGCATCCTCGATGTGCTCGACCCGCGGCTGTGTCCGGTCGCGACCGTCGACCGCTTCCTGTCGTATGCCGCGGGCGAGTCCGCCGGCCAGTGCGGTCCCTGCATGTTCGGGGTGCCCGCTCTGGCCCGCAGCTGGCGAGAGCTCGTGTCCTACCCCACCCAACCCGCACTCGACCACGTCCTGGGGCGTGCCGACCTGCTCCCCAACCGCGGGGCCTGCCGCTTCCCGGACGGGGTCGGCAGGTTCGCCCGCTCCGCGGCCCGGGTCTTCACCGACCACCTGGCCGAGCACGCCCGTGGTCAGTGCCCCACGGAGAGGACCCACGCCCATGCCTGACACCCGCGCACCGGCTCGCCCCGGCACCCGTCAGCTCCGCGTCGACCGGGTCGCCTGCACCGCCCACGGGGTGTGTGCAGCCCTCCTGCCCCGTCAGGTGCGGCTCGACGAGTGGGGCTACCCCGTCGTCGCCGACCCGACCGTCGACGAGGTCGAGGCCCAGAACGCCGTCAAGCTGTGCCCGGCCCAGGCCCTCTATCTGGCCTGATGTATCCCTTCGGGGATCTCGACCGTCCATGTCACGAACGGCCCCGCACCCGGCGTGGGTCCCCTCACCAGAAGGACGCGTCATGGTCAAGAACGTCGGCAGCCCCGACAAGATCGCCCGCTATGTCATCGCCGTCGTCGCGGTCATCGTGGCGTTGATGGTCGGGGCCGGGTCGGTGCTCGGCATCATGCTCTTCGTCGTCGCCGCGGTCATGGTCGTCACGGCCCTGCTCGGCTTCTGTCCGATCTGGCGCATCATCGGCGTCAACACGAACAAGTCCTGACCCGCCCCTGTCCCACCGGATCGGCGAAGGGCACGCATCACCCCGGAACATCTCTCTTGCGCAGGTGAGTGTTCCGGGGTGATGCGTCTCTCCAGCGCGGCCTCGCTAGCCTCGTGAGCATGGCCCTCGCCCCTGACGAGCTCGTCCCGGAGATCCCCGGCCTCCTCCGGTACGCCCTGGCCCTGACCCGCGACCAGCACCAGGCCGAGGACCTCGTCCAGGACGTGGTGCTGCGCGCCCTGGAGCGCGCGGACTCGTTCCGGGGCGAGTCCTCGGTCGGCACCTGGCTGCACCGGATCATGCACCACCGGTTCATCGACCTCACCCGGGCGAGGACGCCGGAGCCGCTCGCCGACGACGCGCTCGTCGAGGCCATCGAGACCGCCTGGCGCGACGACGCCTACACCGTCGACTCGGCCGTCGTGCTCCAGCGGGCCGAGGACCGCGACGACCTGTTCGACGCCCTCGTCCACCTGCCGGTCATCCTGCGCTCGACGGTCATCCTCCACGACATGGAGGCCCTGACGACCGCCGCCGTCGCCGAGATCCAGGGCGTCTCGCTCCCGGCGGCCAAGCAACGGCTGCGGCGCGGCCGCACCATGCTCGTGAGCCTGCTCGCCGACGACGAGGAGCGGCGCCGCGCCGTGGCCGGCGTCCCGATGCGCTGCTGGGAGGCCCGCTCGAAGGTCGACGACTACCTCGACGACGAGCTCTCCGCCCCCGAGCGTCTCGCCCTGGAGCGGCATCTCGAGGGCTGCCCGACCTGTCCCGGGCTCTACGCGAGCATCGTCGGTGTCACGGAAGCGCTGGGGCGGCTGCGCGACCCCGACTCGGTCGTCCCGCCCGCCCTGGCGGACCGGATCCGCGCTCTGCTCGACCCACCACCGGCCACGGATCGGTAAACAGGCTGACCTCCCACCCGAATGACCGGCCCGCCCTGGTTCCCGGTGGTACGGTCCGGCCGTTCCGTCGGACTGTTCGGGTTTGAGGTCGACACTCATGCGACGCGCGCTGCTCCCCGCCGTCATCACCGCTGTGCTGACATTGGTCACCCCGGCACACCTCCCGAGCGCGGTGGCAAGTGGTCCCAGCGCCCCCACCTCCGCGGCATCACGAGACACGGTGGCCACCGGCACCGCAGGGACGTATGCCGCCCTGCCCCCGGCCCGCGTGCTCGACACCCGCACGGGCCTCGGGGCTCGCCGATCACGAGTGACTCAGCACGGCACCGTCGACCTCGGCGTGCTGGGCGTCGCCGGCGTTCCCGACTCCGGTGTCGTGGCGGTCGTTCTCACAATCACGGCGGTCCGACCCGAGACGGCCGGGTACATCACCGTCTACCCCGCCGGCGGCAAGCGCCCCCCGACGTCCAACCTCAACGTCGTGACGGGTGAGACCACTGCCGTCCTTGCAGTCGCCCGGGTCGGGTCCGGCGGCCACGTCACCCTTTACAACGGGACGTCCGGGGGGATCGACCTCGTCGCCGACATCTCGGGGTACTACCGGGACGGCGACCCGAGCGCCCCCGGGGTCTTCGTGCCCACGACCCCGGCGCGCGTGCTCGACACCCGGCGGGGCAACGGCGCACCCCTGGGAGCCGTCGCCGCGCACAAGGCGGTCACCGTCCAGGTCGAGGGTCGAGGAGGGGTCCCCTCGTCGGGTGTGGCTGCGGTGGTGCTCGGCGTGACCGGAATCCGCCCCGACAAGGCCGGCTACGTCACGGCATACCCCGCGGGGACCAGTCGTCCCACGACCTCCACGCTCAACGTGCCCGCCGGGGGCACGGTCGCCAACCTCGCCGTCGTGCCGCTCGACGATCAGGGCCGCGTGGCCATCTACAACGGGTCGGCCGGGACGATCAACCTCGTCGCCGATGTCTTCGGCTACGTCCTGGCCGGCGAGGCGTCGGCGACGGGCGCCTTCGTGCCCGTGTCCCCAACCCGGATCCTGGACAGCCGGGTGGGCTTGGGCACCGTGGCGGGCCAGGTCCCGGGACACGCCACAGTCGACGTCCAGGCCACTGGCCGTGGCGGCGTGCCCACCACGCCCGTGTCCGCCGTCGTCATCAACCTCACCGCCACGGGTGCGACCGGCCCCGGCTACGTCACGGCGTTCTCGGGGGAACGGCCCGTGGTGTCGAACCTCAACGACGGACCGGGCCGCACGGTCGCGAACCTCGCCGTCGTGCCGGTGGACCGGCTGACCGGACGGTTCCGCCTCTTCAACGGATCCTCTGCGGGAGTCCACCTCATCGCCGACGTCGAGGGCTACGTGCTCGCCCCCTCCCCAGTGGACCTCACCTGGACCGACGAGGGAATCGTCCACCATGAGGGAGGTGCCAACCTGGCGTCCATCTCGTGCCCCAGCGCGGACTTCTGCGTCGCGGTCGGGGCCAAGCAGGCCATCCTGTGGCACGGCGGACCCTCCTGGACCGAACCCGAGCGACTCCTCCCGGATACGCGGTGGGACGCGCTCATGTCGGTCTCCTGCGCGTCGAGCGAACTCTGTGTCGTAGGGTCGACGGAGGGGCGGGTCTTCCTCTACGACGGGCACGGCTGGTCGACGCCGTACCAGGTCGATCCGTCCGGCACTGACGTCGAGGCCGTTGCCTGCGCTCCTGGTGGGGTGTGTCAGGTAGCCACCGCCGACGGCGCGGTTCGGACCTACGACGGCGTCAGCTGGTCTGCTCCGACGACGGTCGAGCCGGACGGCCACCTGTGGTCGATGTCCTGCCCGTCGGCCACGTTCTGTGCCGCTGCGGACAGTCGGGGGCGGACCCTGACCTTCGACGGTACGTCGTGGACGGATCCGGTCGACCAGAGCCCTCTCGGCCCGATCTGGTCGATCTCGTGCCCGTCGCCGACGTTCTGCGGCGCTCTCGCCGGCACCATGCTCGTCACGTCGGGGGACGGGGTGACGTGGACAGCCACGACCATCCAGGGCCTGGGTGGCCACGACCCTGCCGGCCTCGCCTGCTATGGGGAGAGGACATGTCTGGCGTTCACGCCCGAGTACTCGACGGTCGTGAAGTACGACGGCGCCCAGTGGTCGACGATCGAGGCGCTCTCCGACCCGATCGGCGGCAGCCAGCCCCTGGCGCTCGGGTGTGATCCGTCGGGCTTCTGCGTGGTGGGGACCCTCTATGGCTCACTCGGTATCCTCACCGGCGACTCCTGGTCCCAGGTCGTGCCGTGGGACGGGCTCAGGACCACGTTGGACGTGTCCTGCCCGACATCGGACCACTGCGTCGGTGTCGACTTCTCCGGTTTCACGTTTGCCTACGACCACGGCCGGTGGCAGCCCCAGCAGTATGTCGGATCCTCGCTCGGGACCTTGTCGTGTCCGACCGACACCTTCTGCCTCGCCACCGGCTACGGCTCGCGCAGCTACCTCTACGACGGGACGACCTGGACGCAGATCCCCGGCGTGCCCACCGACTTCGCCGTCGACTGTGCCGGCCCCGACTTCTGCGCGGCGGTCGACCAGAGCGGCCGGCCCCAGGTGTTCGACGGGACGTCCTGGCAGCTGGCCATCGGCAGTTACCCGAGCGACGCCAACCACGTCTCCTGCCCGTCGGCCACCTTCTGCGCGGTGTCCTTCGATGCGGGTGAGGTCGCGGTGTTCCGGAACGGTACGTGGCACGCGGCAGAGGCACTGACCGACGGCACCCGACTCGACGACGTCGACTGTCCCTCTGACCGGTTCTGTGTGGCCACCGACGACCTTGGACGCGCCTACACCTACGACGGCACGACGTGGAACACGAACCCGACCCAGGTCGACCCGTCCGGGAAGTCGATCTACACCGTCTCGTGCCCGAGCGAGGACTTCTGCGTCGCCTCCGGGCTGAGCGGCTCATGGGTCTACACGTGGAACGCATGGGCGCCGTCGTCCGCGCCGGGGACGGTCGGGACCGTGTCCTGCCCGGACCCGAGCATGTGCTTGCTCATCGGCTACGACGGACACGCCTTCATCGGGCGGCCCTGAGCCGGTACCCCACCTGGATGGCCATGCCCGGCCCTCCTGCGCGCCCACGCCCGTCGGCCACCGACGGGCCCAGGCGCCACCCAGCAGCCACGGCATACCCCCCGGGGTAGACCGCCTCTGACCTGGGACGACGCACCCACAAGTGTGACCAAGGGCTCTCTCCGACCGGCTCCTCTGCCCGCGTCCTCCTGGCTAGGGTCGAGGCGTCAACCGTTGGAGGTACCGTGCCGCACGACGCGCGGGTGCTGGACCTCGATGGGCTCCAGACCCTCATCGATGTACTCGACCGCCGAGGGTATGCCGTCCACGGACCGACGGTCCGTGACGGCGCCATCGCCACCGGCCGCATCAGGACCGTTGCCGACCTGCCCGTCGGGTGGGGCGACGAGCAGGAGCGCGCCCACTACCGGGTGCGCCGGCGCGACGACGAGGCGGTGTTCGCCTTCGCCGCCGCCGCCCAGTCCGCCAAGCCGGTGCTCTTCCCTGCCGACGAGCTGATCTGGCGCAGTCGGCACCCCGACGGGGAGGTGCCAGAGATCGACACCGAGTGGCGGGACCCCGACGCCGCACCGGTCGCCCTCCTCGGGGTGCGCTCCTGCGACCTGGCCGCGATCCGGATGCACGACCGGATCCTCCTGCAGCGTCTCGCCGCCGACGTCCGGTATGCCGCCCGCCGAGCGGAGACCTTCATCGTCGCCGTCACCTGCACCGACCCGGGTGGAACCTGCTTCTGCGCCTCGACGGGCACCGGCCCGAGGCCGGGCGAGGGCTATGACCTCGCGCTGACCGAGCTCTACGCCGACGGACCGCACCGGTTCGTCGTCAGTGCCGGCAGCCCCCGCGGTGACGAGGTGCTCGACGAGGTCGTCGAGACGTCCGCGGCGCGTCCCGCGGGAGGCGAGGACCTCGCCGCCGTCGACGACGCGGTGCACGTTGCGGAGGGACGGATGGGGCGCACCCTCGAGACCGAGGGCCTGCGCTACCTGCTCGAGGCCAAGGTCGAGTCGGCGCACTGGGACGACGTCGCGGCCCGGTGCCTCACCTGCACGAACTGCACCCTCGTCTGCCCGACCTGCTTCTGCACCTCGGTCGTCGACGTCACCGACCTGACCGGCGAGAACAGCGAGCGCCGCCGCGTGTGGGACTCGTGCTTCTCCAAGGAGTACTCCTACATCCACGGCGGGAGCGTGCGGGAGTCCGCGCGCTCGCGCTACCGGCAGTGGATCAGCCACAAGCTCGGCTCGTGGCACGACCAGTTCGGCTCGCTCGGCTGCGTCGGATGCGGCCGGTGCATCACCTGGTGTCCCGCAGGGATCGACATCACGGCCGAGGTCGCGGCGCTGCGCGGCGACCGGCCCGCCTCGGTTCCGGCGGCTAAGTGAGGATCGCGATGAAGAAGACCATCGAGGACTACCTGCCCGAACACCCGTTCTTCGCCGACATGGACCCCGAGCTCATCCGGCTCTTCGCCGGGTGCGCCCGCAACGTCCACTTCTCGACGGGCGACACCCTTTTCCACGAGGGCGACGCCGCCGACACCTTCTATCTCGTCCGCAAGGGACGGGTCGCGATCTCGACCCACTCGCCCGGCGTCGGCGGCATCGTCATGGACACGGCCGAGGCGGGCGACGTCGTCGGCTGGTCCTGGCTCGTCCCTCCGTACCGCTGGATGTTCGACGCCCGGGCGTCGAAGGGCACGAGCGCGGTCGCCTTCGACGCCACCTGCCTGCGGACCAAGTGCGTCGCCGACCCGGCCGTCGGCTACGCGCTGCTCCAGCGGGTCGCGTCGGTCATGCTCGACCGGCTCGACGCGGCCCGGCTCCGGCTCGTGGACATGTATGCGGTGACGACGCCGTGACGACGACCCCGGACACCGCCGGCGCCCTGGCCGCCGCGACAGCGGCGACGCGGGACGAGATGGTGCCGCGTCCGTTCCGGGTCGTCCGCACCCGCCGCGACACCCGCGACACGGTCACCCTCGAGCTCGAGCCGGTCGACGGCATACCCCTGGAGTTCGCGGCCGGGCAGTTCACCATGCTCTCGGCCTACGGGGTCGGGGAGGTGCCGATCTCGATCAGCGGCGACCCCACCCAGCCCTCGCTGCTCGAACACACGATCCGCAACGTCGGCGGGGTGACGACGGCCCTCGTCTCCGCGGCGCCGGGCTCGGTCCTCGGGGTGCGCGGACCCTACGGCACCGGCTGGGCGGTGGCCGACGGGATGGGTGGCGACGTCGTCGTCGTCGCCGGCGGCATCGGCCTGGCGCCGCTGCGCCCGGCGCTGCTCGAGATCGTCGCGCGCCGCGACCACTACCACCGGGTGGCCCTGCTCTATGGGGCGCGCACGCCTGACGACATCCTCTTCGGCAACGAGCTGCGCCGCTGGGGGAGCCTCAACGACATCGACGTCCAGGTCACGGTCGACAACGCCCCCCACGACTACCGCGGCCGGGTCGGGCTCGTCACCCAGCTCGTCGGCCGCACCGGCTTCGACCCGCACCGGGCGCTCGCCCTCGTCTGCGGCCCGGAGGTCATGATGCGGGCGGCGGCCAACGCCCTGCGCGACAGGGGCGTGGCGGCGACCCGTCTGCGCCTGTCGATGGAACGCAACATGAAGTGCGGCGTCGGCCTGTGCGGGCACTGCCAGCTGCGTGACCTGTTCATCTGCGTCGACGGTCCGGTGCTCGACTACGAGCGCCTCGCGCCGTACCTGACCCGATGGGAGCTGTGAGATGACCACGACCCTCGCCGCGCCCGAGCCGACCCCGACCGCGCCGGTCGCGGACGCCCGGCCGACCCTCGCGGTGTGGAAGTTCGCCTCGTGCGACGGCTGCCAGCTCACCCTGCTCAACTGCGAGGACGAGCTGATGGCGATCGCCGGTGCGGTACGCATCGCGTACTTCCCGGAGGCGACCCGCGCGGTGATCGAGGGTCCCTACACCGTCTCGCTCGTCGAGGGGTCGATCACGACGCCCCACGACGCCGAGCGCATCCACGACATCCGCGAGCAGTCCGACGTCCTCATCACGATCGGTGCCTGCGCCACCGCCGGCGGGATCCAGGCGCTGCGCAACTTCGCCGACGTCACGGCATACCGCTCGATCGTCTACGCGCACCCGGAGTACCTCAAGACCCTCGACCGCTCGACGCCGATCTCCGCGCACGTCAACGTCGACCTCGAGCTGCGCGGCTGCCCGGTCGACAAGGGCGAGCTCGTCGAGGTTCTCGCGGCAGCCGTCCAGGGCCGCAAGCCGCGGATCCCGACCTACAGCGTCTGCGTCGAGTGCAAGCGTCGCGGCACGGTCTGCGTCGCCGTCGCCGGCGGCACGCCCTGCCTCGGACCGGTGACCCAGGCCGGGTGCGGTGCCCTGTGCCCGTCGGTGGGCCGTGGCTGCTACGGCTGCTTCGGCCCGCAGGACAGCGCGAACCTGCCGGCCATGACCGATCGGCTCCGGGCGCTCGGCATGGGCGAGGTCGACGCCGTGCGGGTCTATCGCACCTTCAACTCCGGTGCCGAGGCCTTCAGGGCCGAGAGCGAGCGGATCGAGACCGCGCGCCTCGAGGCCCGGCGTACCCACCGCGCGAAGGGGGTCACCCGATGACGCACAGCCTCAAGGACGGCGGCCAGGTCCTCCAGGTCGGCATGCTCGCCCGGGTCGAGGGCGAGGGCGGCATGCACATCGAGATCGACAAGGGGAAGGTGACGAGCGTCAAGCTCAACATCTTCGAGCCGCCCCGGTTCTACGAGGCCTTCCTCCATGGCCGGGCCTACACCGAGCCGCCCGACATCACGGCCCGGATCTGCGGCATCTGCCCGGTCGCCTACCAGACCGCCTCCTGCGAGGCGATCGAGATGGTGTGCGGGGCCGAGATCCCGGAGCACATCCGGCTGATGCGTCGCCTGCTCTACTGCGGTGAGTGGATCGAGAGCCACGCCCTGCACATCTACCTCCTCCACGCGCCGGACTTCCTCGGCTACGAGGGCGGCATCGAGATGGCCGCCGACCACCCCGCCGTCGTCGAGCGCGGCCTGCGCCTGAAGAAGGCCGGCAACGCGCTGATGACCCTCGTGGGCGGGCGGGCGATCCACCCCGTCAACGTCCGGGTCGGCGGCTTCTACCGGTTGCCGACGGCCGAGGAGCTCGCGGCGATCCGCCCCTCGCTCGAGCAGGGGCTCGAGGACGCGCTCGAGACGGTCCGGCTCGTCAGCACCTTCGACTTCCCGGACATGGAGCAGGACTACGTCTACCTCTCGCTCCGCTCCCCCCACGGGTACGCCATCGAGTCCGGCTCGGTCGTGACCTCCGCGGGCGGCGCGTTCCCGGTGCGCGAGTTCACCCGGCACGTCACCGAGCACCACGTCCGGCACAGCAACGCCCTGCACGCGACGCTCGACGGTGCGCCCTACTTCGTCGGCCCGCTGGCCCGCTACACCAACAACTTCGACCAGCTCAGCCCGCTGTGCCAGGACGCCGCGCGGGCGGCGGGCCTGGGTGAGACCTGTCGCAACCCGTTCCGGTCGATCATCGTCCGGGCCGTCGAGCTCGCCTACGCCTTCGAGGAGGCGCTGCGGATCATCGACGCCTGGTCGGGTATGCCGGCCACGACGCTGACGCCGTCCGTGCCCCTCACACCGCGGGCCGGAGAGGGCTTCGGGGCCAGCGAGGCACCGCGCGGGACGATCTTCCACCGCTACGTCCTCGACAAGGACGGGACGATCCAGGACGCCCAGATCGTGCCGCCGACCTCGCAGAACCAGATGTCCATCGAGGCCGACCTGCGCACCGCGGCCCAGGCCTGGGTCGACCTCGACGACCACAGCCTCACCCACCGGTGCGAGCAGGCGATCCGCAACTACGACCCCTGCATCTCCTGCGCGACCCACTTCCTCGACCTGCGGGTGAGCCGGACATGAGCACGGCACCGGCCACCGTCGGGCAGGTCATCGTCGTCGGCATCGGGAGCCCCGACCGGGGCGACGACGCGTGGGGGCCCGAGGTGGCCGGTGCCGTGGCACCTCTGTTCGGCGGTGACGAGCGGGTGCGGGTCCTCGTCCACGAGGACCCGACCGACCTCGTCCAGGACTGGGACGCCGCCGACGTCGCGGTCGTCCTCGACGCCGTGCTCGTCGACGCCGACCCCGGCACCCTCGTCGTCACCGAGATGGGGGCTGACGCCGACGGGCTGCCGTCGTCGAGCTTCGCCGCGGCCGCCCTCGGTGGCACCCACGCGTTCGGCCTCGCCGCGGCGGTCGAGCTGTCCCGTGCTCTGGCCCGGCTGCCCCGCCGTGTCGTCCTCGTCGGCGTGCAGCCGGCCGGGACCGACCACGGCGCGCCGCTCAGCGATGCGGTGGCGGCCGCCGTCGCGCCGGCCGCAGAGCTGGTCGGGTCCCTCGTGGCCTCGGCCCTGAGGGAGGGAGAGCACTGATGTGCCTCGGCCAGATCGGCCGCGTCGAGGAGCTGCTCGCCCCCGACCGGGCGCGCGTGCTCGTCGACGGCGTCGAGCAGCCCGTGTCCCTCCTCGCGCTCGGTGCCGGTGTGGGCCCGGGTGACTGGGTCGTCATCCACTCCGGCTTCGCGCTGGAACGTCTCGCGGAGGACGAGGCCCGCACGGCCCTCACCCTCCGCGCGGGAGGTGCGTCACGATGACCAGCGGTCCGGTGCTCTTCGCCCGGTACGCCTACCCGCCGAACGTGCTGGGCTACTGCGGCCCGGACCGCGCGGACGAGCTCCTCGACCAGGCGGCCCGCGGCACCGATGACGAGGGCCTGCGCGACCTGGCCCGGCGGTTCGAGGGGGCCTGGCCCTACCTCGAGCTCATCGCGGACGCCGTCGGCGTCGAGGACCCCCTCGACCCGACGGTGGTCGAGGCCTACTGGGTCGGCAACCACATCCTCGACGCGCTGCCGCCCGAGGAGATCCACGACGCGATGATGCGTCGTCTGCCCGGTCACCTGGGTCCGGGCCAGGCCCCGGGGCTGGCCGACGGCATACCCGCCGGGTCGGTGCCGACGCACGCGTTCCACGTCTTCGTCGCCTACCCCTGGGTCGGCCTGCTGCGGTCCGGCTGGGTCGCCGAGCCGTTGCGCGTCCTCGACCGGTGCCGGATCCGGTGGGGCCGCGTCGACCGGCTCGACGGTGGCCGCGCCGTCGTCCGCACCCGGCCCCTGCAGTGGGACGGCGGCGAGCTCACCCTGGGTGCCTGTCGCGACGAGGAGGCCGTGTATGCCGTCGACGGGCTCAGCCTCGCCCCGGACCTCGCGGTCGGCGACTGGGTGTCGCTGCACTGGGAGTGGATCTGCGACCGGCTGACCCCGACCCAGCTCAAGGCGCTGCGCGACCGGACCCGGGCCCAGCTCGCGTCCGTCAACGCCCACCACCCGCAGGCACCCGCCCGATCCCGCTAGACGCACGCGACGGGCCGTCCCGCCCGGTCCGGGGAGGCGGGACGACTCAGGCGTCGGCCGCCGCGCGGATGGTCTCGGCGGCCGCGATGATGTCGGTCAGCACCTCGACGGCCCGGTCGGCGGCCCGGTGCTGGGCGCCGTGGTCACGCTGGAGCGCCGCGACGTGCCGCACCGGGCGGGGCGCGACGATCGGCACCCTGACGACGTCCGGGCGCATCGACACGGTGGCGAGCCGCGGGAGCACGGTGATGCCGATCCCGGCCGCCACGAACGCGATCGCCGTGTAGTGGTCCTGGGCCTGCACCCCGAACCGCGGGGTGAACCCGGCCGCCGCGCACGCCGCCAGGACGATGCGATGGCAGGGCGCCTTGGTCAGCTCGTTGCTCACCCACGTCTCACCCTGGAGCTCCTCCATCGCCACCTCGGCGCGGTGCGCGAGCCGGTGCCCGCGCGGGACGACGACGACGAAGGGGTCGTCGACGAGCTCGGTGCGGCGGTACCCGGTGCGGACGGGGGCGTCGGGAACGTCGATGACGAGGTCGATGTCGAGGGCGACGGGTCGCGACAGCCCCTCGGTGAGGACGAGCTCGAGGACGAGGCCGGGGAACTCCTCGCCGAGGGACTTCACGAGCGAGGGCATCCACTCGGCACCGGCCGAGGAGAAGTAGCCGATGCTCAGCCGCCCCGACCGTCCCTCCCGCAGGTCCGAGACGAGGTCGTCGAGCCGGCCGAGCTCCTTCATGAGGTCGCGGCTCTGCTCGGCGAGGGCCCGGGCCGCCGCGGTGGGGGTGATCCCCCGGCCCTCGCGCTCGAAGAGGACGAGGCCGGTCTCCTTGGCCAGGGCCGCCAGGTGCTGGCTCACCCCCGACGCGGTCATCCCGAGGTTGTCCGCCGCGGCCTGGACCGAGCCACTGGCGATGACGGAGCGGAACACGCGGAGCCGGTGCGGGTCGAGCATGCCGTCGATTCTACAGTGAAACTGAAACCAATGTAAGTATTCTGTATTTGTGCTGAAGTGAAGAGAGCGCGATCATAGAGCCATGGCAACCACCCGAACACTCTCGTTCCCCAAGGCTCGGGCGCTCGCCTCGTCACTGAGGCTGCACCCCCACTACGGCCGTGGCTGGAGCTTCACCGTCGACCGCGACCTCGCCCGCGAGGTCGACGAGCTGATGGCGATGTCCCAGTCCCAGATGCGGACCCGCTGAGCGAACCCCGGTTCGCACCCCGCCGGCCCCGGCCGGCACGATGCCCAGGCCCCCCGACCGACCCGGTCCGGGGGCCGACGCATGTCCGGGGCCCCGACCGTCATCCGGGCCCGGGCCGACGCGCGGCGGGGCGTCAGCTCCCCGTGACGACCTTGCCGCCGGCGTTCTCCCACGCACCGATGCCGCCGCTGAGGTCGTAGGCCTGCGCGAAGCCGAGCTGGCTCATCGCCTGGAGGGCGGCGCCCGAGCGGTTGCCGGAGTGGCAGTAGACGGCATACGCCTTGGTCTTGTCGATCGCGCCGAGCTGGGTCATGAACCCGGCGGATTCGATGTCGAGGTTGACCGCGTTCTGGAGGTGCCCCTGGGCGAACTCCGCGGGCGTGCGCACGTCGAGGATGACGGTGCCGGGGCGCTTGAGCGCGGCCGCGAACTGGGCCGGGTCGAGGTGGCTGCCGCTGACCGGGGCCGATGCGGCGGTGGTGCCCTCGGTGACGCTGACGGTGCCGGAGCTCGAGCAGCCCGCGAGCGGGAGGGCGACGAGGGCACCGGCGAGGCCGAGAGCCGCGAGACGGCGGGTGGGGAACGGCATGGGGGACTCCTTCGGTGGCCTGTTCTTGCAGGAGAGGAATATACCCCCTAGGGTATACGTTCTGACCCGCGAACGACGAACCGATGGACCACCAGACCACGTCACCCGGGACGCAGCGGAGCCCCATCTGCCCACGGCACACCGTCGTTGCCGCGTCCCATCGATTCGCCCACGGAGGACCGATGATCTTCACCCAGTACTACATCGACTGCCTGTCGCAGGCCTCGTACCTCATCGCCGACGAGACCACCCGGCAGGCCGTCGTCGTGGACCCCCGCCGCGATGTCGCCGAGTACCTCGCGGACGCGGCGGCCCAGGACCTGACCATCGTCGGTGTCATCAACACCCACTTCCACGCGGACTTCGTCTCCGGCCACCTCGAGCTGGCCCGGGAGACCGGCGCCTGGATCGGCTACGGCACGGCTGCCCGCGCCGACTTCGACGTCCGGCACTTCGCCGACCACGAGCGGCTCAGCCTCGGGGACGTCACCCTCGAGGTCCTGCACACGCCCGGGCACACGCCCGAGTCGGTCAGCGTCCTCGTCTACGAGCACGCCGACGACACCGTCCCCTACGGCGCCCTCACCGGTGACGCCCTCTTCATCGGCGACGTCGGCCGTCCCGACCTGCTCGCCTCGATCGGCGTCACCGCCGACGAGCTCGGCCGGATGCTCTACCACTCGATCCAGCACACCCTCATGGGCCTGCCCGACGAGGTCCGGGTCTTCCCCGCGCACGGGGCCGGGTCGGCGTGCGGGAAGAACCTCTCGACCGAGCGCCAGTCCACCATCGGCGAGCAGCGTCGCCTCAACTACGCGTGCCAGCCGATGAGCGAGGACGAGTTCCTCGCGGTCGTCACCGAGGGCCAGCCGGCGGCACCGGCCTACTTCGTCTTCAACGCGGCGATCAACCGCCAGGAACGCGGTGTCCGCGACACCGACCACGCGGTGCCGGCGCTGACCGACGCCGAGGTCGAGGCCGCCCTCGCCGACGGTGCCGTCGTCCACGACGCGCGCGAGGTGCACGAGTTCGCCGTCGCTCACCTGCGCGGCTCGGTCAACGTCCCCGCCGACGGCCGGATGGCCGAGACCGTGGGGATGGTCTTCGACCCGCACCAGAAGGTCGTCGTCATCGCCCCGCCCGGCCAGGAGCAGGAGGTGGCCACCCGGTTCGCCCGGATCGGCTTCGACCACGTCGTCGGCTACCTCCCCGAGCCGGAGACCTACTTCCTCGCGCACGAGGCCGACATGGCCCGGGCCAGCCGGCTCGACGTCCACGAGTTCGACGCCGCGACCGAGGACCCCGCGGTGCAGCTCGTCGACATCCGCAACCCCGGTGAGGTCGCTGCCAACGGAGCCGTCCCCGGTGCCCGGCAGATCCCGCTCGCCGAGCTCGGTCGGCGCGCCGGCGAGCTCGACCCGGCCGGCCCGGTCCTGCTCTACTGCGCCGGCGGCTGGCGCAGCTCGGTGGGGTCGAGCCTGCTGCGCGCCCAGGGCTTCAGCGACGTCTCCGACCTGCTCGGCGGCTACGAGGCCTGGCAGCGCGCCCACCAGCTGGCCTCCTGACCCACCGCCGCCACTTTCCCGCCGGATCGGGGAAGGGCCACGTCCACCCCGGAACTGTTCCCCGCATCGGTGACGGTTCCGGGGTGGAGGCGTCTTCGGGGTCAGACCAGGCGGCGGAGGTACTCGTGGGGGCCGAGCAGCTCCAGCCGCCGCCACAGGACGCTCCCCGGAACCGCCTGGCTCGCGTGCGCCGCGATGGCCCGGCGCTGCCCGGCGCGGTCGACGGTGACGACGAGGTCGAGCCGGTCCGCGGCATACCCGGCGAAGTCGGCGCCGAACTCCTCGTTGAGCACCGCGCTCACCGAGTCCGGAAGGGCCCAGCCGAGCACCGGTATGCCGCGCGCCGCGGCGACGCGGACCGCCGCCTCGCTCGCGGCGGCGTGGTCGGGATGGCCGGTGACACCTCGCAGCGGGTCGAAGACGACGAGGCCGTCGGGTCGCCAGTCGTCGACGGCGGCCGCGACGTCACCGTCGAGGACCGGCCCGGCCACGTCGGCCAGGGCACCGTCTCGGTGATGGAGCAACCAGGTGGCGGCCAGCCCCAGCTCCTGCGCCGCCTGGGCGAGCTCGCCCGCCCGCACGCCGGCGAGGTCCGGCCCCTTCCCGTGCGTCGACGCCTCGCCGGCGGTGAGGCAGAGCACGCCGACGTCGGCGCTCGCGGAGGCGAGGCGCTCGAGGACCGCCCCGAGCCCGAACGACTCGTCGTCGGGGTGGGCCACGACGGCGAGCACCCGCCGCCAGCCCGGCAACCGGCCGGCGTCAGCGCTCGCGGGCATCGGCGTCGACGCTCACTCGGGGACGCAGATCTGACGTCGCAGCGCCGCCCGCAGGGTCAGGGCAGCGACGACGAGGACGACACCGGTGGTGACCGTCAGGAGCACCGCCCCGACGACGTCGTAGACGGCACTGGGTCGCGCCCCGGCCATGGCGATCGCGGCGGCCGAGGCCGCGGCCAGCGGGAAGGAGTACGCCCAGTAGGGCAGCGCGAAGGGGACGCTGCGCAGGGTCAGGGCCTGGGCGAAGAGGAGCACGACGAACATCATCGCCGCGGCGAAGAGGATCCGGCCGACGGGGTCGGCGACGCTCCCGGTCAGGGAGCCCCACGAGAGCATCGCCACCGAGGGGGGCGCGATGAAGATCGCGATGGTCGGCAGGAGCTTGCGGGGCAGGGGCTCGTCGTGGAGCAGGACCCGCTGCAGGAGCAGCGGCAGCAGCCCGACCCAGAAGACGACCCCCACCCCGAACGCCATCCAGGCGAGCTCGACGGAGCCGAGCCGGGGGGCCGCCAGCGGGGTGACGACGTTGCCGACGATGGGGATGAACCAGGCGGGCGTCACGTGCGTGTGGAGGATGTCCGGGCGGCTGAACCACGCCGTGAGCACGGCCACCGTGACCGCGAGGTGACCGACGCCACCGACCCACCATGCGACCTTGGCCACGGCCGGGGCGATGTCCTGCCCGGCCGTCGCGAGAATGAGGACCGAGATGGTGATCGTCGGGACGAAGGTCATGCGGATGGGATGGCGAACCTCGGCCCAGGCCGCGGCCGGGAACCGGACCCACTTCGCGGCATACACGGCCGCGAGGACGACGAACACCGTCGCCGCCACCCAGAAGCCGGTCTGCGCGGGCCACGTGGGCAGCTGCCACACCGCGGCCGCCCGACGCCACGCGAGCGAGAGGCCGCCGATCCCCATCACCGACGAGAAGAGGGTGACCGGGAAGTGCTGCAGTGGGGAGTCGCTCATCGGTGGTGGTCCTTCAGGCGCGGCCGGGCTGGCCGGGACGACGATGTGGGCACATACCCCAGGGGGTATGTGCCCACATCCTAGCGAACGGTGTCCCGGCGCCTCAAACCCTGCGCGCGGGACACGGCGCCCCGTCGGGCCGGACCCGAGGGTCCGGTCCGGCAGCGCCGACCCGTCGGGCCGAGCCGGGTCAGGCGACCCGGATCCTGGCCTCGACCTCCTCGGCGGAGATCGCCTTGGTGCAGAAGAACCAGTCCACACACTCCACGCCCTCGACGTGGCCGTCCATGCGCTCCTTGGCGGTGCCGCAGGAGCCGGCGGTCGGGACGATGACCCGGTCGCCGGGGCGCCAGTCGGCCGGGGTGGCGACCTCGAACGCGTCGGCGGTCTGCAGGCCCTTGATGACGCGGAGGATCTCGTCGAAGTTCCGGCCCAGGCTCAGCGGGTAGTAGATGATCGTCCGGATGACGCCCTTGGGGTCGATGACGAAGACCGCGCGGACCGCCTTGGTCGAGTCCTCGCCGGGCATGATCATCCCGTACTTCTGGGCGACCGTCATCGTGATGTCCTCGATGAGCGGGAAGGTCACCTCGACGTCCTGCATGTCCTTGAAGACCATCTTGTCCTTGATGGTCCGCAGCCAGGCGATGTGGCTGTACAGGCCGTCGACGGACAGCCCGACGAGCTCGGTGTTGTAGGCCTTGAACTCGTCCTGCAGAGAGGCGAACGTCATGAACTCCGTGGTGCAGACCGGGGTGAAGTCGGCGGGGTGGGAGAACAGGATGACCCACTTGCCGGCGTAGTCGGCGGGGAAGCTGATCGGACCCTGCGTCGTCACGGCGGTGAAGGCCGGGGCCGGGTCGCCGATCCGCGGCATCGTGCTCAGGGTCGGGGCCTCGGTGTCGATGGTGGTCATGGACGTCCTTTCGGAGGTGATTCATCTGGAATGGTTCCAAACTGACTATATACCCCCCCTGGTATGCCGTCCAGCCCCGTCCCCCGGGAAGGAAAGTGCCGGCACACTCTCGCCAACCGATACCCCCTAGGGTATAGTGACCTGCTACATCATCGCCCTTTCAAAGGAGAAAGCATGGCTGACGTCGTTGTTCTCGGAGCTGGAGTCTCCGGACACACCGCGGCGCTCCACCTCAGCCGTCTGCTCGGCAAACAGCACACCATCACCGTCGTCACCCCCAACTCGAACTGGAACTGGATCCCGTCGAACATCTGGGTGGGCGTCGGCAAGATGACCAAGAAGGATGTCGTCTTCCCCCTCGCACCGATCTACCAGAAGAAGGGGATCACCTTCCGTCAGGCCAAGGCCGTCGCCGTCCGCCCCCAGGGCGACGAGGCGGACGACCGGGGTGCCGTCGACATCGTCTACACCGGCCAGGGCAAGGAAGGCACCGAGGAACGGATCCGTTACGACTACCTCATCAACGCCACCGGCCCGCAGCTGAAGTTCGGTATGACCGAGGGGCTCGGCCCCGACCACGGTCATACCGTCTCGGTCTGCACGGCCGACCACGCCATCGAGGCGGCGGCCCGGCTCAAGGAGGCCATCGCCGTCCTCAAGACCGGCCAGCCGCAGACGCTCGTCGTCGGCATGGGTCACGGCACCTGCACCTGCGAGGGCGCCGCCTTCGAGTACGTCTTCAACGTCGACCACCAGCTCCGTGAGGCCGGGGTCCGCGACAAGGCGACGCTCGTCTACCTCTCGAACGAGGCCCAGCTGGGCGACTTCGGGGTCGGCGGGATGACCTTCGCCGAGATGGGCTTCCAGACGACGAGCGAGCTGTGGACCGGCTCCCTCTTCCGCGAGCGTGACGTCAAGGCCATCCTCGGCGCCCATGTGGAGCGGATCGAGCCCGGCCTGATCCACTACGAGACGCTCGACGGGGAGCACCACACCCTGGCGTTCGACTTCGGGATGCTCCTGCCGCCGTTCGGCGGGGTTCCGCTCAAGGCGTACGACAAGGCCGGTGAGGACATCACCGACCAGCTCTTCGCTCCGAGCGGGTTCATGAAGGTGGACGCCGACTACACGCCGAAGCCCTACGAGGAGTGGAAGGCCTCCGACTGGCCGAAGACCTACCTCGCCCAGGGCTACGACAACATCTTCGCCGTCGGCATCGCGTTCGCACCGCCGCACCAGATCAGCCAGCCGCGCAAGAGCCCCAACGGCACCGTCATCACGCCCGCGCCGCCGCGCACGGGCATGCCGTCGGGCGTCATGGGCAAGACGGCCGCGCTGACCATCCGGGACCGGCTCAAGAAGGGCCCCGACGCCCAGGCTCGCAACGCCTCGATGGCCGGTATGCCGGCCGCCTGCGTCGCGTCCGCCGGCGCCGGTCTGCGCAACGGCTCCGCCGCGGCGATGACGATGAGCCCGATCGTGCCGGACTACTCGAAGTGGCCGACCGGACGCGAGGTCAAGGACACCCGAGGCGAGCTGGGGCTCAGTGGCCACTGGGTCAAGCTCATGCTGCACTACCTGTTCATCTACAAGGCAAAGGGCCGCCTCGGCTGGCGGTTCATCCCGGAGTGAGTGACATGAGCGACATCGACAACCAGCCCTTCGCCGATCTCAGCAGCGCCCCGCTGCCCACCGAGAAGACGGTCCGGCGCCGCCGGAGCCTGCTCTTCCAGCCCTTCCGGTTCGGGGTGTTCAACTACCGGATGCTCCGCATGATCACCAAGGGCCATCACTGACCCATGCCGGTGCGGCTCCCCTGCACGCCGCGGCCGAGCACCCTGGGCGCCCCGTCCCACCCCGTCCGGTGGGCCGGGGCGCTCGGCGTCAGGCCACGGAGCTAGGTTGTCGAGGATGAGCATCCGACACTGGTGGGACGACCGGGCCCTGCCCCGCCTCGTCGATGTCGTCCTCGCCGAGGGGACGGCCGGGGTGTGGCGGGAGCGCGCCTGCGCCGACGTGGTGGGGGACGTCCTCGAGGTCGGCTTCGGCTCGGGGCGCAACCTGCCCCACCTCGGCCCCGAGGTCTCGCGCGTCTACGCCGTGGAGCCGGTCGACCTCGCGTGGGAGCGGGCCGCCGAGCGGGTACGCCGGTTCGGCCGACCCGTCGAGCGCGTCGGGCTCGATGCGGCGACGATCCCCCTGCCGGACGACTCGGTCGACGCCGTCGTGTCGACCTGGACGATGTGCACCATCCCCGACCTCACCGCGGCGCTGGCGGAGATCCGCCGGGTGCTCCGCCCGGGGGGTCGGGTGCACTTCGTCGAGCACTCGCTCGCGCCTCAGCCCGGCGTCGCCCGGGCGCAGCGGGCGATGCAGCCCCTCTGGGGGCCGCTCGCCGGAGGCTGCCATCTCGACCGTGACCTCCCCGCCGAGCTCGAGCAGGCGGGGCTGGCGGTCGACGGGCTGCGCACGGCATACGTCATGAAGACCTGGCCGGCGCGGCCGTGGAGCTGGTTCGTGACCGGACGCGCGTCGGACCGGGGGGCAGGGAGTTAGCCCGGTCCGACGCGCGTCGGCACGATGGGTGGGCCGGATCGGTCACGGCCCGGTGCGGTCGCTCAGCGGCCGAACATCTTGCTGAGGAAGCCCCCCTGGCTCGGCTCCTTGGCGTGACCGGTGCACCGCTGGGCGCTCGGCACGCCCCGCATCACCTGGTCGACGTGCTGGCCGCAGCCGGCCCACGTCGTCTTGCCACACTGCCGACACCGAACTGCTCTGCACATTGTCGTGACTCCTGTCCGCTCACGGCCCCGTCTGGACCCTAAGGTCCGCCTAACCTAGCATACCCATGGGGGTATCTGGACCACATACCCCCTGGGGTATTATTGACGGCATGAACATCGTCATCATCGGAGGAGTTGCGGGCGGCATGTCGGCCGCCACGAGACTACGTCGGCTCGACGAGCACGCGCACATCACGGTCGTCGAGCGCAGCGGTCACGTCTCGTTCGCGAACTGCGGGCTGCCGTACCACATCGGCGGCGTCATCGAGAGGCGCTCCTCCCTCCTCCTGCAGACCCCCTCCTCCCTCGGCGCTCGCTTCGGCCTCGACGTCCGGGTCCTCCACGAGGCCGTCCGGATCGACCGCGACCGGAAGGTCGTCGTCGTCCGTGAGCTCGTCTCGGGCCGCGAGGAGGAGCTTCCCTACGACGCCCTCGTCCTCTCCCCCGGCGCCCGTCCGGTCCGGCCGCCGATCCCCGGCATCGAGCGCGCGCTGTCGCTGCGCGACATCGAGGACACCGACGAGATGGTCGAGGCCCTGCGCCGGGCGAAGACGGCCGTCGTCGTCGGTGGTGGCTTCATCGGCGTCGAGATGGCCGAGAACCTCGTGCACCGCGGCGTCGAGGTCGCCCTCGTCGAGGCGGCCGCGCAGGTCATGGCCCCCCTCGACCCGGAGATGGCCGAGCCGGTCCACGACCACATCCGCCGGATCGGGGTGCGGCTGCGGCTCGACTCCGCCGTCGTGGCCATCGGCGACCACGACGTCACGCTGAGCACCGGCGAGCGGCTTCCGGCCGACGTCGTGGTCGCGGCGATCGGCGTGCGCCCCGAGACCACCCTCGCCGCCGACTCGGGCCTGGAGATCGGCCCGCGGGGCGGGATCGCGATCGACGCCCAGTTCCGGACGAGCGACCCCTCGATCTATGCCGTCGGCGACGCCGTCGAGAAGAAGGACGTGCTCGACGGGTCCGAGGCCCTGGTCCCCCTGGCGAACACGGCCAACCGGCAGGGCCGGTTCGTCGCGGACGTCATCACCGGCCACCCGGGCACCGACCAGCCGGTGCTCGGCACCGCCATCGTCGGCGTCTTCGGCCTCCAGATCGCGACGACAGGGTGGAACGAGAAGCGACTGCTGGCCGCCGGACGGCCCTACCGGGCGATCCACACCCACCCGGCCTCGCACGCGACGTACTACCCGGGGGCGGACCAGATGGAGCTCAAGCTCCTCGTCGACCCCGAGTCCGATGCGATCCTCGGCGCCCAGGGGGTCGGCAAGTCCGGGGTCGACAAGCGGATCGACGTCATCGCCACCGCGATGACGGCCGGCCTGCAGGCCAGCCGGCTCGCCGACCTCGAGCTCGCCTACGCTCCGCAGTTCGGCTCGGCGAAGGACCCGATCAACATGCTGGGCTACGTCGCCGCGAACCTCGCGAGCGGGCTCACCCCGGCGATCCAGTGGCACGAGCTGGCCGATGCGATGGCCGAGGGCGCCACCCTCCTCGATGTCCGCACCACCGGCGAGCACCGGCACGGCTCGATCCCGGGCTCGGTCCTCATCCCGCTCGACGACCTGCGCGAGCGCCTCGACGAGATCCCCGCCGGCCCGGTCATCGTCCACTGTGCCGTCGGGGTCCGGGGCCACACCGCCGTCCGCCTGCTCCGTCAGCACGGGTGGGACGACGTCCGCAACCTCGACGGCGGCTACGCCACGTGGGTCGCCGGCGCGAGCGAGTCGGCCGCCCTCGCGATCGCAGAGGCCAAGGAGCGGGCGCTCGCCAGCGTCTGACCCAGCCGCCCCAGGGCCGTCCTCGCACCGGTGCGAGGACGGCCCTGGTCCTTCCGGCGCAGACTGTTCCGATGATCGGGCGACTGCACCACGTCATCCTCGACACGGCGGACCCGGTGCGGCTGGGCGAGTTCTACTCGGCCCTGCTCGGTATGCCGGTGACCTACCGCAGCGAAGACTTCGTCGTCGTCGCGCCGGACGAGCGGTCCTCCGGGCTGGCGTTCCAGCTCGCGCCGGACCACACGCCACCCCGCTGGCCGGACCCGGCATACCCGCAGCAGGTCCACCTCGACGTCATGGTCGACGACCTGGAGGCCGCCGCGGCGGCGGTGGAGGAGCTGGGCGCGCGCCGGCTCGGGCCCGGCTACGTCCATGCCGACCCGTCGGGCCACCCGTTCTGCCTGGTTCGGCGCCCGAGCTGGGCGCCGCCCGTCGGCTGACGCCGGCGCCCGCCGGGTCAGGTGCGGCGCAGGATGCCGATCGTGTCGAGCGCCTCGCGGGGGCCGTCCTCGGTCTCGACCACCCGCGTCGCGAGCCGGGCCGTCTCGACCGCCACGGGAAGCCCGGCGCACTGGGCGACGAGGTCGTCGGGGTCGTGGAGCACCCGGGGGTCGCGGGGGCCGCCCCAGCCGCCGTCGAGGTTCGCCCGCGCGTGCGCGATGACGACGACGAGGCCGCCGGGCGCCGCGGCCTCGACCCCGGCCCGCAGCGCGCGGACCCAGTCGTCCTCCGGGAGCTGGAGGTAGGAGAACAGGACGAGGTCGTAGGCGTCGGGCCCGCCGGGCACCGGGCCCGTGGCGTCGGCCACCTCGGCCTCGAGGGAGCCCGCGGCGCCCTCGAGCCGTCTGCTCGCGAGCGCGCGGATCCGGTCCACGGCGACGGCGGAGAAGTCCAGGGCGCGGACGGTCCAGCCCCGCTCGGCCAGCCAGATGGCGTTGCGGCCCTCGCCCGCCGCGATGTCGACGGCCCGGCCGGGGGTCAGCTCACCGAGGAGCTCGGTGACCCACTGGTTGGGCGTGGCCGACCACACGAGGTCGGACGCGGCATACCGCGCGTCCCAGTCGGAGGCATCCATCCGGCGCTCAGGCGAGGGAGAGGAAGAGCTTCTCCATCGACTCGACGTCCATGGTGTCGGCGTTGGGGTCGATGATGCACTGCCGCAGGCCGAGGGCGATGATCGCGAAGCCGGCCCGGTCGAGCGCCTTGGAGACGGCCGCCACCTGGGTGACGATGTCCTGGCAGTCGCGGCCCTCTTCGATCATCTTGACGATGCCGCCGATCTGCCCCTGGGCACGCTTGAGCCGCTTCGAGACCGACTGCATCTCAGTGGGGTTGAGCTCCATCGAGCGGCCTCCGACCGTGAGGGTGACGAACCGTTCCATCATACCCCTGGCCGTATCGTGCTCGGTGGCCGCGTCGCTGCGTGCCATGGTGTTCTCCTTAGGCGGCGGACTGGCCCGTCACGACGGGATGGCCGGCCCGGACCCAGGCCCCGGTGCCCCCGTCGACGGAGTGGGCCCGCACCCCGAACCGGCCGAGGAAGTCGGCAACGGCCAGGCTGCGGTTCCCGCTGGCACAGATGACGTAGACGTCCTCGTCCTTGGGGATCGACGCCACGTGGTGGGTGATCTGGCTCATCGGGGCGAGCATCGCACCGGGCACGTGACCGGAGACGTACTCGAACGGCTCACGGCAGTCGACGACGACGGCGCCCTCGGCGTGCTTCTGGACGAAGGTGGTGATGTCAACGCGGCTGGTCATGACTCCAATATACCCCTGGGGGTATTCGGATGTCACATCGACTGGCGCGTCGGGGCCGAGCATTTCGCGGGCCGCCCCGTCCCCCCGGCGGTCCGTCGTCGCGGGTCGGCACCGAGTCGGTGCGGACCCGCGACGGACGGATGCCGCGCAGCCGCTGCGTGGCCGGCTGCGCGAAGACGGTTGTGGCTCAGGCCTGCTGCGCCTGGTGCGCGGCGACCTGCGCACGCACGTCATCCATGTCGAGGGCGCGGACACCCTCGATGACCTGCTCCAGAGCCTGTGCCGGGAGGGCGCCTGGCTGGGAGAAGACGAGGATGCCCTCGCGGAACGCCATGAGCGTGGGGATCGACGTGATCCGGGCCGCGCCGGACAGCTCCGGCTGGGCCTCGGTGTCGACCTTGCCGAAGACGATGTCGGCGTACTTGTCCGACGCCTCCTGGTAGACGGGTGCGAACATCTTGCAGGGACGGCACCAGTCGGCCCACCAGTCGACGAGCACGATGTCGCTGCTCGTGACCGTCTGCTCGAAGGTGTCTGCCGTGAGGTCTACGGTGGCCATGGAACGCTGTCCTTCATCTGTGGGTCGGTGGAAGCCCGGGGTCCTGGACCGTGCCGGCCCCCGCCTGTCAGCGGGCCGCCGATTCGGTTCCGATACCCCCTAGGGTATACCGTCGTGTCAACCTGAACACGGGTTCTGCCATTCCCAGGACATCACGACACGTGGCCGATGTCACGTCCCAGACGTCGCCGGCCACCACCGGAGGCCACCGCATGCTCGTCGCCGTCATCGCCGGCATCGTCACCGGACTGGCCCTGGGCGCCCTGGGCGGCGGCGGCTCCATCCTCACCGTCCCCGTCCTCGTCTATGCCCTGGGGCAGAGCGCTCACCAGGCCACGACGAGCTCCCTCGTCATCGTCGGCATCTCGGCCATCGCCGGGGCGGTCGCCCACGGGCGGGCCAAGCGGGTCCGCTGGGGTCAGGGCCTGGCCTTCGGGCTGCTCGGCACGGCGGGCACGACGATCGGGGCCAAGCTGGCCGCCTCCCTCGACTCCACCACCCTGCTCCTCGCCTTCGCGGCCCTTCTGCTCGTTGTGGCCGCCCTCATGTGGCGTCGCTCGGCCCGGCAGGCGCGCACGGTCGAGGACCACTCGACCCATCCGATGCCCGACATCATCCACCTGCGGCCGAGCTTCCACTGCGACTGCCCGGCGGCCTTGAAGGTGCTCCTCGTGGCGACCGGGGTCGGTCTGCTCACGGGCTTCTTCGGGGTGGGCGGCGGCTTCGCGGTCGTGCCCGCCCTCGTCGTCGCGCTCGGCTTCCCGATGCCCCTGGCGGTTGGCACCTCGCTGCTCGTCGTCGCCGTCAACAGCGCCACGGCCCTCACCGCGCGGCTGGCCTCCGGGGTCACCCTCGACTGGAGGGTCGTCGGCGTCTTCACGGCCGCCGCCGTGGTCGGCAGC